>Ga0081455_10000590_pt1 | contig 47003 bp, 55 predicted proteins | sample TabmetS3T2R1_FD_70207 | JGI IMG/M metagenome (GOLD analysis project Ga0081455, IMG submission 70207) | Tabebuia heterophylla rhizosphere microbial communities from the University of Puerto Rico - S3T2R1 | ecosystem: Host-associated > Plants > Roots > Rhizosphere ...
CTAACCTGGGAGGGGCTGGTGGTGAAACTCCACCGGCCTACTCGCCCTCACTTCTGCACGCGATCACGCAAGTGGAGCTCGTTTGTCATCGGGCGCAAGACGATCAAGAAGCGCATGCGAACCAAGCTCAAGGCCATCAAGGTGGAGTTGCGCAAGTCTATGCACGACCCCATTGCGAAGACTGGAGCGTGGGTGAAGCAGATGCTGCAAGGGCATCTGAACTACTACGCGGTCTCGGGCAATCACCCGAGCCTATGGTGGTTCTGTAACCAGGTAAGGTGGCTTTGGCTCAAATCGCTTAGGCGACGCAGCCAGAAGGCGCGCCTCTCTTGGGAGCGCTTCATCCGGATCGTTGACCGCTTCTTTCCGCCAATCAAGGTGCTACACCCGCTGCCGGTTCACCGCTTCGACGCCAAAACCCGAGGGAGGAGCCCGGTGCGTTAGCAGCGCACGCCGGGATCTGGCCGGGGGGCGGGGCGCAAGCCTCGTCCCTACCGGGAACATGCAGTGCCCCGCGATTACCACAGGGGATTGACAATGTTTCCTCGGAAGACCACTTTTTTTGCGAGGTTGATACGGCCTGCCGCTTGCGCCCTTTGAGGTATGGTGAACGTATCGCGGCTTTTCATAGCCTTTGCCCGAACGACGGGTCAGCAACGCAAGCCCTGGCACCCCTGCTTCGTTCAAGCAAAGGATAAAGACATGCGCGACTTTCGCGACGCCAAAGCTATGGCAGGTAGACTGCGTGCGGCGCTCGCCGCCAAGGGTCTCAAGATCACCGTCAGCCAAAGCCTCGAACTGATCGCCAAGGCGTTTGGCGTTGCTGATTGGAACACGCTGCGCGCCGCGGTTCGCACGAAGGCGCCTGCGCCGCGCAATGAGTTCTCCCCGGCCCAGCCTCTAACCGGCGTTCTACGGCCAGCGCCGCACTTTTCGCGCGAGCTTGAGTCGACGCTGCACCGCGCTCTCGCAGGCGCCAAACACCGAGAGCACGAGTATGCGACGCTTGAGCATCTCCTGCTCGCCCTGATAGACGACCAGGACGCTTCGGCAGTAATGAAGGCCTGCAACGTCGATCTTGACGCGCTAAAAAAGAATGTCGGCGACTACATCGACAACGAGCTTACGGGCCTGGCGAAACCCGGCGGCAACGACGCCAGCCCGACCGATGCCTTTCAGCGCGTCTTTCAGCGTGCCGTGACCCACATCCAGTGGTCCGGCCGCGAGGAGATTACCGGTGCCAATGTGCTGGTGGCCATATTCGCCGAGACAGAAAGCCCCGCCGTAAGAGTCCTTGGCGAGCAGGGCTTCTCCCGCCAAGAGGCGGTGAACTTCATCTCGCGGCGGCCCTGAACTCTTGTTCTATAGAGTCACGGACGCAAGACGGGCGAATACGATGTCCTTGACCATCGGCTCCAGCGGTGCCGACAGACTAACAATGTTCCCCTCGCGGTCGGTCAGGAAAGTGATGGCAAGCCTGTCGGGCAGAAGGCGGTCTGGCACCTCCGGCAATTCGAAGGTCTCATAATGGTAGTGCGCCATGGTCGCGAACATGCCTCGCCACGACCAGTGCAGTGCTCCACTCTGTTCCCTGATCGACATCTGGCCGTAGGCCGGGTGCTCGTAGACGCCGGCATAGGCCGCAAGATCGTGCGCTGGGCGCGTGTTCTTATGGCGAGCCTTCTCCTGCGCGTTCCTATTGGCCTGCATCTGAGTAAGTAGTTCGTCGCGCCGCTTGCGGGCGCGTGGCAGACACCGCTCTCTCCAATGGCCGCCACAAAATTGAGGAGCGGTTGGCACGCTGGCTGCTACTGGCCGATGATCGCCTCGACAACAATGAAATCCCCCTTACTCACGAGTTCCTCGGGGTCATGCTCGGCACCGCGAGACCAGGAGTAACGATCGCCCTCAAAGAGCTTGAACGCAGGGGTTGGATCACGCACCGGCGAGGCGTTGTTACCATCATTGATCGAAAGGGGCTGATCAGAAGCTCCAATGGCGCCTACTTCGCACCGAGCGGGAAGTGACAGTGTATGATTTCTAACCATGTTCGCCGTTGCGACCACCATGGGGAGGGGGGTAGCTTCTTTTCCACAGGCTGGGGACGCGAAGGTTTTTGAATTGCTGCATGCAACGATTGCAGCAGGGCGTTTCTCCGCCCAGCCCTAGCTCAAGACGCTTGCTCAAGTGGGAATGGGTCGAGCTCTGAACTCCAAATGGGCGACGGGAAGGAACACACAGAACCGGAACCCGAAATTAGCCGAGGGGAACAGCCCGGCATTATTGTCGGCCTGACCCAGCGGCTGCAGGAGGGCGTGCGGGTGACGATTGAGGCGCTTGGCCAGAGCCACGCCCAGCGCCTCGCTGCCATCGTCGAGACCTCGGACGACGCCATCATCAGCAAGGACCTGAACGGGATCATCGCCACCTGGAACCACGGAGCGGAGAAGCTCTTCGGGTACAAGGCCGAGGAGGTCGTCGGCAAGTCGATCACGCTTCTTATTCCCCCAGAGCGGCAGGACGAAGAACCAAACATACTTGCGCGCATCAAACGCGGTGAATGCCTTGAGCATTATGAGACCGTGCGCCAACGCAAGGACGGCCGGCGCATCGACATATCCCTGACGGTATCACCGATCATGAATGCCGCCGGCACCGTTGCGGGGGCGTCGAAAATCGCGCGTGACATCACGCAGCGGAAACGAGCCGAACAAGTTTACGCTGCGCTCTATCAATTCACCGATAGGCTGTTTCGCGCCGCATCGGTGGATGATGTGTATGAGGCTGCCCTCGATGCCATTGTGCGCGCGTTGGGCTGCGAGCGAGCATCCGTCCTGATGTTCGATCATGTGGGCGTTATGAAATTCGTGGCGTCGCGCGGCTTGTCGGACGCTTACCGGCAGGCAGTGGAAGGGCATTCACCATGGACGCGCGAGACCAAGGACCCGCAGCCAATCTCAATCAACGATATTGACGGCGCAGAGCTTGAGCCGTCGCTGAAGACGACGGTGAAAGCGGAAGGCATAGGCGGTCTCGCTTTCATCCCGCTCCTGGCAAAGGACGTCCTCGTCGGGAAGTTCATGGCATACTACGACGCGCCCCATGTATTCACGGAGGCTGATCTCGATCTTGCCGTCACGATCGCCCGGCAACTTGGCTTCAGCATTCAGCGCATGCAGGCTGAGGGCGCCAAGGAATTGCTGCTTAACGAGAGTAAGCATCGCATCAGGAACACGCTGGCCACGGTGCAGGCCATTGCCGGCCAGACCTTGCGCAACACGCCATCGGATGAGCTGCAAGCGTTCCTTGCCCGCCTGCATGCACTCGGCGAAGCCAATGATTTGCTAACGCTTGAGAACTGGGACCAGGCATCTTTGCGCGAGGTCGTCGGGCGCGCCCTCAAGCCGTTTGAGGCAAGCCAGCACGACAGGATCATTGTCGAGGGTCCAAGCGTGGAGCTGTCGGCGAAGAGCTCTTTGATGCTTACAATGTGTTTGCATGAACTTGCTACCAATGCCGCGAAATATGGGGCTCTCTCGAATGGCACTGGACAGGTTCATGTCGGCTGGGAGGTGCTCAGCAACGGAAGTGACCGCAAGCTGAAGCTCTCCTGGCGGGAGTCCGGCGGGCCGCCGGTAAGCGGTCCCCAGCGCGAAGGATTCGGCACCGTCCTCATCGAGCAAAGTTTTGTGGGATACGGGGAGACCTTTTTTGACTTCCGGCCGGACGGCCTTAGGTGCTCGCTAGAACTCTCTCTCGATTAGCTACGTTACGCTTGCTTTGCTGTGCGTGGCTCTTGAGCGACTACGCTGTCCGCAAGCCGCAACACCGGGCAGTATCTCACGAATGATGAAGCGCGGGCGTCTGCCGCTCAGGCCTACAACATCGCCGATTTCGAACCCTCATTCTAACCAGCGCTTGAGCTGCGTCATGAGATACACCCGCTTGCACCCCCAGCAGCGGCGCGCGCGGGCGGCTTGATGGACGGCGGCGCGGAACGCCGGCAATACGGCGTCATGGACGCTGACGTGCGGGTGGTGTGCCTCAGCACGGGCTGGGAGGCCCCAGCCCGGGCAATCCGAACCGGTCTCGCGCGATCCGGCAGGCGGCATCGCCGGGTTCGCAGGCGCGGCACACGTCTGGCCGTTGGCCATAGATGGCGCACCCCGTTTTGACACCGACCTCTCCCACCAAAGCGGCACATCGATCCCCGTGGCACCGCATGCCATTCTGGCTGTCATCGACAAGCTCACGCGGAATGCTGCTCAGATCGTCCTCATTCTCCATCGTGAACCGAGGCCAGTCCCTCGAGTACGAGCAACAGGCCCCGCAGGAATTACAAGCCCCGATCGGGAGACACGCGTGGGATCTTTGTGGCGCCATACTGTCTATCGAGAGCCCCAGCTTGGCAGAGCGATCACATTTGGAACAAGTCGCCGAAACATTGGGCTGCGCCGGCCGTGCTGCAGCCGGCCAGGCCGCGGTTACATGCTGCAGCACCCTGCTAACCATTATGCTCGGCGAGGTTCCCGAGGCTAAACCACATGATTGACTTAACCAAGCCTGCGCTTACTTTGACCGCAAGCAGGGCTGCGCATTTTGGGTAAGGCCATGCGCGCTCGACAGCTCATCGAACTCGAGCCTTGTTCCAATTGCGCACGGATCAGTGAGCCGTGCCGGCGTGAGTTCCAGCCGCGTAGTTGCTGATCGATCGCCCGCGTAAGCACGTTGCGTTGCCTGCGGATGATCGCATGCAGGATCAAATTTCGTCGATAGATTAGGGCTGCGACGCTTGCCGGCGACTGATATCGTGCCCAACTCCCAGCGAGCCATGGTCAAGCCGAAAACCAAGTCAAAGAAGACACCCCCGGCTGATGACGACGCCGGGTCGACGCCGCTTGTTCCCACGTCGGCATTCTCGATTGGTGATCCGGTGCATCATCCGATGTTCGGCGGTGGCAAGGTCGAAGGCATCGAGGACGACAAGCTCACCATCGCATTTGAGGGACAGATCACGAAGGTGATCCGCGAGGACTTCGTCACGCTGAAGCGATGATCCCGCGAGGGCTGCAGGCAAATCGCCGTGATGTCCGCCTTCGCTTTCGTTGCCTAAGGTGACGGGTGCCGGCAAGCCGGTGCCTAGCATTCCCAAAACGGGCTGGGACCGTGCAGGTGCAGCCCCAGGCCCGCGAGTTGTGTGAGGCGTCCTGGAATTAGGACTTGGTGCGGAAACGCACCAAAAAAAGGGCGGTTCCCATCATTCGCGCAAGCGCCTATTAACTATGTTGCTGCCGTCACATCCGTCGTATCATCTGCGCCAACGCAGCACTGGCCCCGTATTAGCTCAACGGGCTCGGCCTCCCCAAGTCGGTCATCACGCTTGTTGCGTCTTGAGGATTGATCGACGGCTCGGGACACCGCGCGGCCCACTTCAAGAGGCCGCCCTGCCTCTGGCAGTTTCGCGCTTAGCCGCGCCACGGGACACCACCATGGGCAGCGCTAGCTTGGCTGGTCGCTCGATCCTCGTTTGCGAGGACGAGCCTCTGATCGCTTTAGATATTGCAGAAGCCTTCTCAAATGCGGGTGCGCGCGTAGTCACTGTGCGCTCGCTTGCCAATGCGCTGATTGCCGTCGAAGACGAGGTTCCGTCGGCCGTCATCGTGGATGACGCGCTGAGTGACGGGGAGAGTTCGCAGCTTCGCGACCTCCTAAAGGAGCGCAACATTCCCTACGTGGTCCACAGTGGCTACACGGAGCCGGAGCACGGCAGTGCTGCCGAGAACGCCGTGAACGTGCCGAAACCTGCGTCACCTCAACTACTGATAACGACAGTGGAGGGGTTACTGCACAGTTGAAATTGCGAACTTAGCGCGGGAGTAGCTGCGGGCCCTTGTCAAGCTTATGAGCAAGGCTGACCAACGCCGTGCAAACGACGGCGGAGAAGTGCCAATAACGGTCGACCCGTCGCTTCCTTCAGCTTCGTTTCCATGGCGTCTTGCTCGCCCCAAAGCGCTACGGGGACGCCCCCCTTTAAAAATGAGCACTAGGCCCGATCCCTCGGGCCGACGCTCCTTAGTTAACCTGAGGTGCCCGCACCGAAGAGCGCCTCTAATGATGCGGATCAATGCGTCTAGGTCCGACGTGTCCACCCTGGTTACGAAGACAGAGGCTTTCATGGGTCTTTCGGGACAGTAGTTTTCTTTGCCGAGTGGGAGGACCTTCCGTGGTCAAGATCATTTTGATGATTGGCGCGATCTTGATGTTGTGGTCATCAGATGCAACCCCGCAAGAAAGGGTCGTCGGAGGCAGGTGCAGGGCCGACCTCCAGAAGCTGTGCCCAGGTATTCCACCGGGAAGAAACAATCTTCGGATTTGCATGAGGGAGCACATCCGCGATGTCTCACTTCCATGCCTGGTGACGCTTGCTAAGTTCGCTGAGGTTCGCAGATTCCGCAAAGATTGCAGCGCCCACCTTGGTCAACAGTGTGCCAGTGTCAAGCGTGAAGGGGGAGAGTTTGAGGCTTGCCTAAAGTCCGCTGTCGATGGCCTGAGCGATACTTGTAAAGACGCTCTCGCGCGAGCGGTCCGTCGCGCTCGCACGTCCAACGTGCGCTGACGATCGCTCCGGGAGCGAACGCATCCCGCGATTTTGACCAGAAATTGCCGAATTGCCGGGGGCCAGAGCCTGTGTCCGTCTTGGTCGGGTATGCTCCGATGCCGGATCGCCTTTCCATCGCCACCCGATCCACTACGCCGGCGTGCACTCGATGATAGAGACGAGATCATCATATACCGGGATGATCTGACGGCAACTCAAGGCGGCACGTGCGGCGAGCGAGCGCCATTCCAAGGCGTCGCGCTCTCTGCCGCCGGTCACTACCAACATATTGAGATCGCTCAGGAGACGCTTTTCAAGATCAGGATCAGCACTGTCGATCACTTCAGGCAATACGAATTCAACGATGAGGATGCGCCCGTCAGGCGGCAATGCGGCTTTGCAGTTGCGGAGAATTTGCACCGCCGCATCATCAGCGTAGCCATGGAGCACATGTTTCAGCACATAAACATCCGCCCCGGTCGGAACCTCTTTGGTCAGATCGGCCGCGGCAAGTTGAACACGATCTGCAAGCGACCACGACGAAAAGCGCGGCTTAGCCGCATCGATCGAGGCTGGGCGATCGACAAGCATGCCGCGGACCTTGGGGAATGTCTCGAGAATGGCTTCAATCATCGCACCGCCGCCACCGCCAAGATCGGCTACGACGCGCGCGTCAGAAAAATCCCAAGCCCGTGCAATCGGCAGGTAAGATTCTGCAGGTGAAGTTCCCATAACGGCGAGAAAGATCGCAGGTCCTTCCGGCTCCTCCCGCCAGCGATTCATGATTTCCGGCCGAAGAGAAGCTGCGCTTTCTCCTGTCCGCACGCATTCTGTGAGAGACGACCAATTGTCCGCCATAAAGTCGGCCCAGAAGATGATGGCGGGCCAAGCGGAATTAGCCACTTCCTTACACAATTTTTCACCAAATTCCGTCAGGACGAAGGTATCCTGCCGAAGTTGCGCGACAACGCCCATGGCGGCGAGCGTTCGCAACAGCCGATGAAGGGTTGCGGCGTCAGCCGCGCACGATCCGGCAATTTCCTGGACCGAGCGTTCCCCCTTTTTCAATGCATCGGCTACGCCCAGTCGCGCGGCAGCACACAGCACCCGACTGCGCTGGTAGGCCATGGCTATCTCCACCAGCTTCATATCGAGTCCGGCGACAGCAGTCTTGGCCATGAATGCTCCTAGCGGTGATCAGCGGGTCGTTGTCGCCGGCTTTGAATTCATCTCGCGAAACCTACAATTTGTCTCGCAAGGGCAAGACTGCCCCGTGCAATGGGGTCCGGTCGAGTTGCCGCCGGCTCGGGCCAGCACGGCCGGACCCCTCCCAACGTCGGCTAGTCAGGTACAGGACACCTATGTGCGTGTGCATCAGGGTTTTGCCTGAGGGACTGCCTGCTGCCTGAGTGGCATTTTCTTGGATAGCGGGGTGGACCGCTACCAGAGGTATCCAACTGGGCAGTCCGTAGGAGATCTCAGGGTCGCACTAGCCGGCAGCCCGAGCCGCGGCGGAAGTGTAGTTGAGCGCACTCACTCTAGCGCCAACTCGCGGTTCGCGACAGCGCGAACGCCTCAGCGGCGTGCCAGTTTTCGTACAGTTTGCCGCCCAGTCGGCGAAAGGAGCATCGCCATGTCCAAGTACCTTGAACTTCTGACGCCGCAGAACTCCCAACTCATCTTTATCGACCAGCAACCACAGATGGCCTTCGGCGAATCGATCGACCGACAAATCTTGAAAAACAATGTTGTGGCCCTGGCCAAGGCCGCGAGGGTCTTCAGAGTGCCGACCACCATCACAACCGTCGAGACCGAGGGGTTCTCCGGCAACACGTATCCCGAGCTGCTCGCAGTCTTTCCCGAGGGCAAAATCTTGGAGCGGACCTCCATGAACTCCTGGGACGACCAAAACGTTCGCGACGCGCTCGCGGCGAATAAACGGAAAAAACTGATCGTGTCGGGATTGTGGACGGAGGTGTGCAATACGACCTTTGCGCTGAGCGCCATGAACGACGGGGGCTACGAGATCTACATGGTGGCGGATGCCTCAGGGGGCACCTCACTGGAGGCGCACAAGTACGGCATGGACCGCATGGTGCAAGCAGGCGCCATCCCGATGACCTGGCAGCAGGTGCTGCTTGAGTGGCAGCGCGACTGGGCGCGCAAAGAAACCTACGACGCGGTGATCGCAATTGTGCAGGAGCACTCGGGTGCCTATGGGATGGGCGTCGATTATGCCATAACGCACGTTCATAAGGGTCCGGAACGCGCCAAACACGGGCAGCGGATTGGCCCGAAACCGGCCAAGACTTAGCCCCGTGTCTCCATCGTCTGCGCGACAGAGCTGTAAGACTGACCCTTGACTTCAGACAGGCGCAAGGTCGATGCACATCTCCGATCTGAAAGTGTTCCGGGCCGCGCTCGGCTGTGCGTGTTGGGCAATGTGATCGGGGGGAAGAGGGCGTGACAAGCTGCGCTTTGCCCGGTAATCGTCGTCTCTCAGGTGCCGAGTTCTTCAGACGTGCGGCAGTGCGGCTTTCCGTGGATCCGCCTGAAACGCTTGGGCATCCACCTGTCAGATATTTCGATGATCACGACGGTGATCCGGAAGTGATGGCGGCAATCGCCGCTATGCGACAGGTCCGGACAGCAGCTGTGCTAGTGCCGATCATCACGCGCGCGGAGCCGACGGTTCTATTCACGCGGCGTACCGGTCATCTCACGGACCATGCAAGCCAAATAGCGTTCCCGGGTGGCAAGATGGAAGTCAATGACGCGACCCCGGCAGCGGCCGCGCTGCGCGAGGCCGAGGAGGAGATCGCGCTCGACCGCTGCTTCGTTGAGCCGATCGGCTACCTTGACGTGCACGTAACGCCGAGTGGCTATTGCATTGTGCCTACCCTCGCGCGCATCCGCGAGGGCTTCGCCCTTCGAGTCAGTCCAGGCGAGGTTGACTCCGCCTTCGAAGCTCCGCTCGCGTTCTTGATGGCACCGGAAAATTACCAGCGCCAGCAAGCCCAATGGAAACAATTGAGTACCAGCGTCTCCGCCATCCAGTTCGGAGAGGATAAAATTTGGGGCGTGACCGCTGGCATACTGCGCAATCTTAGCGAGCGGATCTACAAAGACTGATACTCATCGGGGGAGGTTCAAGCACCGCGACGGTGGGAGATCGAAGTCGATCTCAGGGCCTAGAGGCACGACGCGCGTCGGATTGATGGTGACGTGGCTCTGGTAGTAGTGGCACTTGATGTGGCCCAGATTGACCGTCTCGCGAATTCCCGGCATCTGGTAAAGCTCGCGCGTGTATGCCCAGAGGTTCGGAAAATCGACGAGGCGCCGAATATTGCATTTGAAGTGACCGACATAGACGGCATCAAATCGCACAAGCGTGGTGAACAGGCGCCAGTCAGCCTCTGTGAGGCGTTCACCACAGAGAAAACGCCTTGCGCCGAGCAGAGCATCAAGCCAGCACAAGGTGTCGAATAGCGCGCTCACCGCCTGTTCGTAGGCGTCCTGGGTGGTGGCAAAGCCCGCCCTGTAGACGCCATTATTGAGCGTGTCGTAAATCCGCGCATTGAGCTGGTCGATCTCAGGACGAAGCTCCTCTGGATAGTAGTCGCCCGGCGCGGCGCCGCATTCGTCAAAGGCGGCGTTGAACATCCGGATGATCTCGGAGGATTCGTTGTTGACGATAGTGCGGGTGTGCTTGTCCCAGAGAACGGGCACCGTCACACGACCACTAAATGACGGCACCGCCTTGGTATAGACCTCATGGAGGTAACGTGCCCCGTTGACGGTGTCGGAAATGACGCCTTCACCATCGGCAAATGTCCAACCGTCGGCGCCCATGAGCCAATGCACCACGGAGAGCGAAACGATCGGCTCGAGCCCCTTGAGCTTGCGAAAAATCAGGGTGCGGCTGGCCCACGGACAGGCAAGGCTTACATAAAGGTGATAGCGGTCGGTCTCCGCTCGAAATCCGCCTTGCCCCGTTGGCCCCGGCCGACCGTCGCCCGTCACCCAATTGCGGAATCGTGACTCGGGGCGCACGAATTGGCCACCGGTCTGGCGCGTGTCGTACCATCGATCGTGCCAGCGCCCTTCAATCAGCAACCCCATGCGCCCAACCTCTACGCGAACGATCCCTACCGCGGCGGCGAGCTGGATCATGCGGTTGCTCGGATGCGGTACGCTGTTGGAGGTTACTACCTGAGCACCCGCGTTCGCTAGCAGCTAGCCAGAGTGGTCAGCAAACAGCCCGTCCACCGCAACACAAATGGGACGCTAGAAACCGCATTCCTGCAGGAGCCGCACGGCTTCGATCATGGTGTGCCCGCTTGAAATGATGTCATCCACCAGCACGGGGTGCGTCGCTGCCAGACGCTCAAATCTCCCAGCGCTATCTTCACATCACGATCGCCGTACCGTTCCTTTGGAAGGACTGTGTACGGAACCGCCACGTCCTGAGCCACCTCGGCAACCCACTGTTCGCTTTCCAAATCGGGACCGATGATCAACGGCTCCTCGACGTTTTTCCTGATCCAGTCCGAGATCAAAGGAGCGGCGCGAACTCCTCGCTTTCACCTGCTCTTCGCCCTCCGCGGGCCGACGCGTCGCCTAGCTGAGACCGGCCTTCGCCTTGTAGTAGGCGATGACATCGCTCGTCTTGAGCCAGAACAGGTCGCAGACCGAGCCGTTGCCTTCGGCGTCAGCGATGAGGCCGGGCCCGCGATCATAGCGGGCCGACCAGATCATCTTGTCGCCATCGGCTGTGAACATGGGACATGCCCCGTCGACGCCCGGCTGGTTGAATGGCGCGTCGATGATCGGCCCCTTCCATTCCTTTGTCGTCGGATCGTAGTGCACGAAGACCATCCGATGAAACGTGGCCATGTCGTGGACCGTAACGACGCCGAGGATCAAGCCGTCGCGTTCGACGGTGTTTAGCCGGCACTTGAACCTGATGGAGTCCAGCAGCTTGCTCTCGTACCGCCGTGAGGCCTGCCAGGCGCCATTCTCCATCTTCGTGACGTAGATGTCGTCGGATGGCTGCCCGCCCGCCTCGCGGGGACGCGTCGAGATGAACTGAGCCGTGTCGTCTTGCCCCGGTAGTCCCAACGGCATGAAGCAGTGGTCGTGGTCGGCAGTGTTGATGTTGGGCCCGAGGTTCTGCGCCGGCGACCACTCGCCGTTTGGCTGTTTGTGGGCCATCCAGATGTCGTATCCTCCGAGGCCACCCGGGCGGGTGCTCATGAAGTAGAGCGTCTTGCCATCCGCAGTGATCCGCGGCTCCAGATCGACGGCGTCGACGGCGTTGACGGTGTCCGGAAGGCGCTCCGGCGGCGTCCAGTCCCCGGCCATGCCCGGCCACTCGCCGCTTTGGCGGACACGGTGGGTCACGAAGATATCGGACCCCTTGCCCCGAACCCGTTTGTCGCCCGTGTTCGCGAAGCGCGCGAAGTAGATGGTGTTGCCGTCGGACGTGATCGTCGGCTCGAAGTTGCCGAATTCGTCGTTCGGGGGGAACGGTAGCTTTAGCGGGATCAGCTCTTTGTGCGACGCGCTCATGATGCTCCTCTTTCTGCCAGATTTCTGCCAGACGTCGATGTACGCGCTCAGGATTTGATCGGGCGTGCAGCTGTGCGATAGGCGCTGGACCAGAGCGAAGTCCTCGTTCAATCGGCGGCCGACAAAATCCTGCACTCGCTCGCGATCGTTGCTGAAGCCTTCCTGGGTCTGGGCATTGCCCTTGAGGACCGCGGCCAGGAACGCGACCGCGGTGGGGGGATTGGGCCTAGGCTCGGCAAACGATCCCACCGTTGCAATCGGGAGAAACCCGCAGGTGCATGCTGGTGGAGTTCGTCGTGCATTGCAGTAACACGGTCGGCAGACCGTTGTCTGCACGGCACGTTTTTACACATCCAGGGTCAGGGTCGGCCGCCGCGGGTGGACTTCAATGACTTTGCGGCGCGTCCGGTGACCCCCTCCGTTTCCTAACACAGCCGGCACAATTTTGCTCAGACTCCTGCCCGTCGCAAACGCCTCGACCGGGCCGCCCGGACGACCGCGCGCCGCCTTCGCGGGTCTGGACGACAATGGTCTAACGCCATAGCCCCTCGAACCGATGCCCAGCAACACTAAGCGCGTCGACGAGGCTGTCAGGCCGGAGATCTGGGGATCTTCCGTTTGGATTGAGAATGCTGGATCGGCCATGCACGGTATCAATGATGCTGACCTACTAGCTGGCGTCGCGCTCCAGCTGACGCCCAAGCGGGACGGGTGGCCACGCTGAAATCAGTCAAATGAAAGAAACAAAACCCGCCGCGCAACTTCGATGAACGAGAGATGAACACGCGAGCAAGGCATTCACTCCTGGCTTGCGTGAGGACTTAACGGTCGCCAAGGCCCGATAGAGCATAGGGCGGGAACAGAGTCTGGCTTGCGGCTTTATTCTCGCGTCTTCGCACTCAGGTGACGCCAAGAGCCGGCTACGCCTCCGCTGGTGCAAGGCTGCAAGCCCGCGCACTAAATCAAAAAAACACGCATCAACGGCGCGACTACCGTTGACGGAGCTGACCTCCCTTCTTACTCTTCTGTTTAGCGAATCGTCCCCGTGATGAGAACGCGCCCATTAATCATGAGTGCCAGCGAAAATGTCGGCGCCTTTCTTGCAGTCCTGCTGACAGCCGTTCTGCTGGTACTGGGGGCTGCCGGCCCTGCGCTGGCGCACGCAGGTCACGATCATTCGACAATAACGACGCAACCGGCCGCTGAGGCAACATCCCCAGCTCCGTTCGAGCCGCTGGCGTCTACTCGGCATCACGCTCATGATTTTGCCGCAGTCAACGCGGAACTGGCCCATGCGCCGAAAAGGCCCTTTCTGCCGCTCCATCAGGGCAATTGTTGCTGCGGAAGTATCGCGTGCCATGCGGGTGTGATGGCGCACGTCATAATCATCGCCAATCCGTATCGCCTCGGTGAACATTTTGTGCTTCCCCCCGGTGTCGCCTGCATAGGGGCCAACCAAGACGGTATCGAGCGACCCCCGCGAGCACTCTCGCGGGCTAGGCAGGCCAATTCCGTCAGTACACAGACGGATCTATACTTTTCTACCATTTAGGTCTGCTCTTAGGCCCACATCGACCAGGCCGAGATAAAACGGCTGCGTCGGCGCGCCTCCTCATCTATGCGCGAGCTTGAGGGCCTTTAGATGCCTACCCGCCTATTTCTCATTCCGGCACTGCTAACGCTGGCGCTAACAGCCGCCGCGGCGCATTCGGCTGGTCCGGACGACCCAGAGGCACCGGTTCCTCCCGCTCAATATCGCTCCGTCATCTCCGGCACGAAGAGCTATCGCCCGGTCGAGCCGCTGCCGTGGGGAGATGTCAACCGACGCGTCGCCCCGAAACATGGAACGAACAAAGACGGCGCGGTGCCTGACACCAAGGGAACCGCACCAAACACCGGTTCCCAGCACAAGCACTAATGCAGGGCGAAAGAAACAATCAAAGAACGGGACATCACCCAATGCGATCGAGGGGGACAATCCAGAATTTGCATCGAGGAGCCGCAGCGCTCCTTGTCCTCGTTGTGCCGACGACAATGGGAGGCTGTGCGAGGTTTTCTCCTGATGCGGGAATGCTTGTGGTGGAAGCGGCGGCAAGCACCGAACTTGGCAAGGACGTCGTCAAGATTCGAGATGAGGCGGATGCCGTAGCGGTTGCCGCACGGGTGAGGGCGCTGTTGGCCAAACCCCTGACCGTCGCAAGCTCCGCGCAGATTGCTCTCATCAACAATCGCGCACTGCAAGCCGCGTTCAATGAGCTTGGCGTCTCCGAAGCGCAAATGATCGAGGCCAGCCTGCCAACGTCGCCAACATTGTCCTTTCAGCGCATCGTGGGATCCGGCTTCGAAATCGAGCGCCAGATTGTGCAGAACGTGCTCGCTCTACTGACGCTACCACGGCGCCGCGAGATCGCCGAGGCACGTTTCAAGCAGGCGCAGGTTCGTGCTGTAGAGATCACGCTACGCGTCGCCATGGAAGCTGGGCGTGCGTACTACCGTGCGGTCGCCGGCAATGAAACTCTCAGGTACCTCGAAGAGTCCAGGTTATCAGCGGAAGCCGTCTCTGATCTAGCCAAGCAACTTGGCGAAACCGGCGCCATGTCCAAGCTCGATCAGGCGCGCGAGCACGTCTTCTACGCGGATGTGAACGGGCAGGTTGCTATGGCACGGCTGAGGCAGAGGAGCGAGCGCGAACGTCTGATCCGCGCACTCGGCCTTTGGGGGCGCGATACCCATATTCGGCTGCCGGACAAGCTCGCATCACTTCCCAACAAACCGCGTACCATCTCGTGGGTCGAGCGGGAAGCCGTCAGTCGACGCGTCGATTTGATTATTGCGCGCATGGAGCTCGATATTCTCGCGCGCGAACTTGGGCTCACGCGCAAGACACGTTTCATCAACACGCTCGAGGTTGCGGGCATCACCAAGGCCGAAAAGGACATCAACCCTGAAACGGGTGAGGTGGACAAGATCAAGCGCGCGGGGTTCGAGCTCGAGGTTCAGATCCCGATTTACGATTTCGGTGAGGCGCGGGTACGCCGTGCCGAACAGACCTACATGCGGGCGGTGAACCGTCTGCTCGAGCGCGCGGTGAATGTGCGTTCGGAAGCACGGGAGGCATACCAGAACTATCGCGGTGCCTATGACATCGCGCGCCACTTTGAGCGCGAGGTACTTCCGTTACGTAACATTATCTCCGACGAGACCATGCTCAACTATAACGCCATGATCCGAGACCTATTCGCGCTGCTGGGCGAAGCACGCGCACGCATCGCCGCGAACAGCCAAGCAATCGAAGCCCGTAGAGATTTTTGGCTGGCAAGCGTGGAACTTCATGCCGCCCTTGTCGGCGGCCGCGGTGCCGGCGAGCCAGGCGCAATGCCAAGCGTCGGCGCACAGGCCGGCGGCGGGCAAGCGAGCGAACAGCATTGAATACGGAGTTCAACATCATGGCCATCTCGCGCAGAACATTTCTTACCACATCTGGTGTCGCCTTGGCGGGTGCCAGCCAAATCAGCGGCCGCGTCGCCGCCGCGGCAATTCCCGAGGCCGTCACGCAAACCACGCCCGCTATGCAGCCCCCGCTGCATCCGAGTTCGGGGCCGGCATATCAGCCGGTGGTCACGCTGAATGGGTGGACATTGCCATGGCGCATGAACGGAGATTGGAAGGAGTTTCATCTCGTCGCCGAACCTGTCGTGCGCGAGCTCGCTCCAGGTATGAAAGCGCACCTTTGGGGCTATAACGGTCAGTCTCCGGGCCCAACCATCGAAGCGGTCGAGGGAGACAAAGTCCGCATCTTCGTAACCAACAAACTGCCGGAGCACACCACCGTGCACTGGCACGGCATGCTGATCCCTTCCGGCATGGACGGTGTCGGCGGCATGACCCAGCCGCATATCAATCCGGGTAAGACCTTTGTCTACGAGTTCGAGCTGAAGAAGAGCGGAACCTTCATGTACCACCCGCACTCCGACGAGATGGTGCAAATGGCGATGGGGATGATGGGCATGTTCATTGTTCACCCTCGCGATCCAAACTTCATGCGCGTCGAGCGCGACTTTGTCTTCGTAATGGGATCCTTTCGTATCGACCCGGGCAGCTATGTACCGAAGGTGGCGGAGATGCTCGACTTCAATTTGTGGACCTTCAACTCCCGGGTGTTTCCGGGCATCGATCACATGCCGGTGCGACAAGGAGACCGCGTGCGTGTGCGTATCGGGAACCTCACCATGACCAATCACCCGATCCACATGCACGGCTATCATTTCTCGGTGACGTGCACAGACGGTGGATGGGTACCCGAAAGCGCTCGTTGGCCCGAGACGACCATCGATATCCCGGTCGGTTCGATCCGCGCCTACGATTTCAAAGCCGATGTCGCAGGCGACTGGGCGCTTCATTGTCACAAGAGCCACCACACCATGAACGCCATGGGCCATGACGTGAAGACCTATATCGGCGTGGACATGCGGGACGTGCGCAAAAAGATCTCCCGAGTGGTCGGTGGCAACTACATGCCCATGGGCTCGAGTGGAATGGCCGATATGGGGTCGATGGAGATGCCCGCGCCAGACAACACGTTGCCCATGATGACCGGTTTTGGACAATTCGGTCCCATTGAGATGGGCGGCATGTTCACGGTTGTTAAGGTCCGCGAGAACCTTGCGCCCGACGACTATAAGGATCCAGGCTGGTATCAGCATCCACCAGGCACGGTTGCCTTCGAATGGCAGGGCGATAGGCCGGCACCGGCAAAGGCGCCGACCCCGCAGCGAAAGGATGCGTCGTCTGCCCACAAAAACATGGAACTCAAAGCCGTGAAGCCGGAAGGCAAAGCCCATCAGCACTAATGGCTTGGGTCGGCCGCAATAGCGGCCGGATCACTTCCGGGACCAAAGCAGGAGTAGAAACATGCGTAAGACGACGATCATACTCGCCGCCGTGCTCGGTCTTGCAATTGCGCCGCTCGCTCAGGCCGCCCAGGGTGCCCTTACAGATGGCGAAGTCGTGAAAGTGGACGAGTCCGCCGGCAAGATCACCATCAAGCACGGCCCGATCAAGAAGCTGAACATGGACGATGGCATGACGATGGTCTTCAAGGCCAGTGATCCCGCCATGCTCAAGCAGGTCAAGCAAGGCGACAAGATTAGATTCGACGCCGACAACGTGAACGGTCAGTTCATGGTGACAAAAATCGAGAAGAGAAAGAAGTAAAACCTAAGGAAAGCCCCATCATGAAGTACATATCGGTGAGCCTAGCGTTGCTGCTGTGCACCGGCATAACAGTGACCAAAGTGCATGCGGCATCGCCCTGGGCGGCAGTTCTCACTACAACCGACGAGCAATCCCTGCACCTCGTGCATGAGGGCCACGCTGGTGCCGCCCAGGCGAGCGGGGTCGTGAACACCGTCGACGCGACGCAGCGGAAAGTCAATGTCAGCCATGGCTCCATCAAGCAGCTCGGTTGGCCAGCTATGACGATGGATTTTCCCGTAAGCGGCGATGTTGATCTGGCGAGCGTCAAGCCCGGAATGACGGTCAATTTCACCCTGGTAAAGGCAAGCACGGGTGCTTGGACGGTGGACACCCTCAAGCCTGCCACCAAGAAGTAGTTTTCGCGCTGCGCGTGCGGCGCCATCAACTGGCGCCGCCGCCGTCGATAAGAGGCGAGCAGGATGAACGCCGTCATTCGGACAGTCATTGCCGTGTTGATCGTGCAAATCCTGATTGCCGCCGGATTTATCTATTCAGGGCTCTTCAATGTCGCCGCAACCGACCCGCACTGGTCCGTTACACATGCCATCATGGAAACGGCGCGGGTGCGGTCTATCAGGGTCCATGCGGCAGCGATCAGGCCACCCTCCGACCTAACCGATCACAAGAGGATCGTTGGCGGTACTTCGCACTTTGCCGAGCACTGCTCATCCTGCCACTCAGCTCCCGGCGTCGAGCCCGGGGAAATGGCGAAGGGTATGTATCCATCTCCTCCCGTCCTCACCAATGCAGCCAAGCAATGGACATCCGGTGAGCTGTTCTGGATCATAAGGAACGGGATCAAAATGTCCGGCATGTCGGCTTGGCCTGGGCACAGCGACAATGAAATCTGGGACATCGTCGCCTTCCTGAGCAAGCTCCCCAATATGAGCGAGCAGGACTACGGCAATTTGGTCAAGGAATCGTTGGATGCCGGCGGGCATAAGGCGCATAGCGAAGACTGTGCTCCGCAACACCGCGCTGCGGGACATTGCTGAGTGTTCGTGCCTCGCCCATGAGAAAAAGAAAGCCCAGTTCAGCGGTCAATATACACATCGCGTTTTTTAGACGTGCCGCGGCCGCCATCGTCATCTTTGCTGCACCCCTGAATTGCGCGGCGCAGCAGGGGGGCTGTGCCGCAGGAACCGCCGCTGTCTCGATCACTCCAGGGTTTTTTACAGGGGCAGAGCTAAACTCGCTTAGCGACGATCAGTTGGGAATGTATGCAGCGGGCTACGTCGATGCGCTGCAGGCGGCTACAATGATCGGCGTGACCGAGCCTTGCCGGCGGGCCCTGCAGACCTGTGTAATTAGACAAGACCGAGCCGATTTCGTCAGAGCGATTAGAAAGTATTTACGGGAGAACCCCAACCGTTGGGATGAGCCGAGTAACAACATTTTGTATAACGTCCTTTTTAGTCAATGCCTTCGCAAGTCTTGATGGTTCTGCGCGGCAGAGACTTCAGACGTTGTGGGCAACGCCGCCGTCCGGGAATTGCTGCAGGGTGGCGTACTCAGCCGCCGGAGCGGGCGATGACGTTCATGAGCTCGTCAATCTTTAGTTCCTGCTCTCTGGCGCTTCCGCCCAGCATCGCCTCGCGGACGCAGTGGCCGACGTGATCGCGCAGCAACTCGTGCTCCACCCGCTTTAGCGCGGCGCGGACCGCCCCAATTTGGGTAACGATGTCGATGCAGTAGCGGTCTGCCTCGACCATGCGCGAAAGCCCGCGCACCTGTCCTTCAATCCGGGAGAGCCGGTTGAGGCAGGCAGATTTCGAATTTTTACCCATCCTTGATAAATACCCCCAGCGGGTATATATGGTCAAGAGCAAAGTCGCCCCTCAGAGAACCGCGAGAAATCATGAGCGCAGAGCACCACGTCCACGACGATCATCGCCAACATTGTGTGCGCCAGGACCACGTCCCGCCCGCAGAGGCTAGCGTGAAGGACCCCGTGTGCGAGATGAGCGTGGACCCGCATAACACGAAATACACGGCGATCCACGGTGGACGGAGCTGGTATTTCTGCTCGGCTGAGTGCCGTGACAAGTTCACGGCATCACCGGCGAAATACCTAACCCCCCAACAACAGAACGAGCCCGTGCCGGCCGGAACCGTTTACACCTGTCCGATGCATCCGCAGATCCGGCAAATGGAGCCGGGCTTCTGCCCGATTTGCGGCATGGCCCTTGAGCCCGCCGAAGTGACGACCGAATCCGGGCCTAGTCCCGAGCTGCTCGACATGACACGCCGTTTCTGGATCGGCCTCGTGCTGACCTTGCCGGTGCTCGCATTGGAGATGGGGGGGCATTTAACAAATCTGCACATGCTGCTCGGGCAGCGCCTCGGCAACTGGCTGCAGCTGATCTTCGCGACGCCGGTTGTGCTATGGGCGGGTTGGCCTTTTTTCCTGCGCGGCTGGGCGTCGATCAAGGCCCGCAGCCTCAATATGTTCACACTGATCGCCATGGGCACGGGTGTCGCCTGGGCATACAGTATCGTTGCGACTTTATTCCCTGACCTGTTCCCAGCGGCCTTCAGGGGAATGGATGGGGCCGTCCCCGTTTATTTCGAGGCGGCCGCCGTCATCACTGTCCTCGTTCTGCTGGGCCAGGTGCTTGAGCTCAAAGCACGCGAGCAGACTAGCGGCGCGATCAAGGCTCTTCTCAACCTTGCACCGAAGCAGGCCCGAAGGATTGCGCCTGACGGCAACGATCAGGAGGTTTCCCTTGCCGAGGTTGTGGTTGGCGACGGTCTCCGAGTCCGCCCTGGCGAAAGCATCCCGGTCGATGGCGCAATCCTCGAGGGACGGAGCACCATCGATGAGTCCATGGTAACGGGCGAATCCATGCCCGTGACCAAGGGCGTCGGGGACAAGGTCATCGGTGGCACCATGAACCAGAGCGGCAGCTTCATTATGCGCGCTGACCGCGTTGGACGCGATACCATGCTTGCCCGCATCGTGCAGATGGTTGCTGACGCGCAAAGAAGTCGTGCGCCCATTCAGCGCCTCGCCGACCAGGTGTCGGGCTGGTTCGTGCCGCTCGTGATCGCTATCGCGGCGGTAGCCTTTATCGCCTGGTCCATCTGGGGGCCGGAGCCGCGCCTTACCTATGGGCTGATTGCCGCCGTTTCCGTGCTGATCATCGCCTGTCCCTGCGCACTGGGTCTTGCTACGCCGATGTCTATCATGGTGGGCGTCGGTCATGGGGCCCAAGCGGGCGTGCTCATCAAGAGTGCCGAGGCGCTCGAGCGCCTCGAGAAAGTCGACACGCTCGTGGTCGACAAGACAGGCACGCTTACTGAAGGGCGACCCCGCGTGGTGGCGATGCGCACCTCCGCACCTTTCGTCGAGGATGAGGTTCTGCGCCTTGCCGCCAGTCTGGAGCGCGCCAGTCAGCATCCTCTTGGCGCCGCCATCGTGAGCGCCGCCAAAGAGCGCAATCTTTCGCTTGCCGAGGTGCACGACTTCGATGCGCCGGTGGGTAAGGGCGTCCGCGGCACCGTTGAAAACCGCCAACTTGTGATCGGTAACGCGCGAATGCTGAAGGAAGCCGGTATCGACGTGGGATCTCTGGGCGCCGAAGCCGACACGCTGCGGCAGGAGGGTGCCACCGCGATCTTCATCGCCATCGATGCAAAGGCTGCGGGCGTCGTTGCGGTCGCCGACCCTATAAAAAGCACAACTTCGGCCGCAATTGCTGCGCTTAAAGCCGAAGGTATCCGCGTCGTGATGCTCACCGGTGACAATGCTACGACGGCAAGGGCCGTGGCCGCAAAACTCGGCATTACCGAAGTTGAGGCGGAAGTGCTACCCGAGGACAAGAGCGCGGTAGTCAAGAGCCTCCGGGCGCAGGGGCGCGTGGTGGCGATGGCGGGCGACGGTGTGAACGACGCCCCTGCCCTTGCCGCAGCCGACGTCGGCGTGGCGATGGGGACAGGTACCGACGTTGCCATGGAGAGCGCTGGGGTCACGCTGGTCAAGGGCGACCTCAACGGCATCGTACGCGCGCGCCGCCTGTCCGCGGCCACCATGTCCAATATCCGGCAGAATCTGTTCTTCGCCTTCATCTACAACGCGGCAGGTGTCCCGGTGGCCGCCGGCATCCTGTATCCGTTCCTGGGCCTTCTGCTCTCCCCCATTATTGCAGCCGCGGCGATGGCGCTGTCATCGGTCAGTGTGATCGGCAATGCACTGAGGCTTCGCACCGTGTCGTTGTGATCCGAGGCGTTTGGACCTAGGTCTGCGCGCTTACTTCGACGCTCCTCGCTCGTCTGTATGTGCGTCAACTCGACCCTTGGGCGTACTGCCATGATGGACGGTGCCATGATGTGGGGGATGGGCCTCTGGCATCTGCTCGTGGGCGTGGTGCTTCTCTTGGCCATTGCGGCGCTCATCAAGTATTTGTTCTTCAAATGGCCCAGCTGGCGCAACCGGATTGAAACAAGCCTGCAAGACAGACATTTCTCGTCGCGTAATTGGAGCTGCGGCTGCCACGAAACACCGTGAGAACATCCATCGCAGCTTTTAACGGTAACCGCGCAGCTCGCTGTAACGTTGTTTCTGATCGCGAGTCAGAATCTCGCCGGTGGTCAGGTGATACTTTAGATGCACCGCCCGCAGTTTGCCTTGTGTTTCGCCAATCCGCGCCGTGAGCGAGATCAGTGTGGCGGACGTTATCTTCCCTTGCGCAAAGTGCTGATCGAGCGCTCGTTCGTCGGCCACGAGGCGCTCGCCGACGGCTACGGCCTCCTTCTTCATTGCCTCGTAGAGCCGTTGAATTCGCTCTTTTTGCTCAGCCGTCAACTGAAGCTGATCCGCCAGCTCCAAGACGTGCAGCGGTCCAGGGTAACCATTAAGCTCCGCCGTGAGCGCGAGGCCCATGCCGCGCCCGGCTCGCAAGTCGGCCAACTGCTGCTCGCTTAGTGCCTTGATGTCGCGCGTTTGCGAGCCGGAATAGGGAGAGTGGCTATGCTGATGCTGCTGAGCCACCGCGGAACCCCCGATCAGTATTAAAAGGACTGCGAGGCAAGACTTCATACTGTATCCTCCGCGGACTGGCGACTGCATCTCTCCTCCAAGTGCATAGCATGAGGGACGAAGCCGTTTCACCCCCGATTGGTAATCGTTTCGATCGATTTGAGGTCGCTGGTGCGTTCGGCGATCTTGGTACCCTTGTTCCGTTCGTTGTCGCCTACCTCGCAGTCCTTAAGATGGACCCATTCGGTGTACTGTTCGCGTTTGGCGGCAGCAGGTGCGCTTGCCTAGCGCCAGAGCCCCTCGAAGCCGCGCCCGGCAACGCGGGTATAGTAGGCGACGAACGCGAGCACTCCTGGGGCGGGTATGCCTGCAACCAGAAATCCGGCGCCAGCGAGAACGGCTTGCACCATCGAAATGCCTACGACTCCCCGAGATACGTTACGGATGGTCGCGCCAGCGAGTTGCACCAGATCCTTGCCGCGCTGACTAAGGACGCGGCCGACAAAGGCACTCAGCGCATCGACCAGTTGTGGTTCTCGGGCGAACAAGAACCCTGCAATTACGATGGAGATGAGAAGTTCGAGCAGAGAAAACAGTGCGCCCTCTGCCAGGACGAGTAACTTGATCCCTAACGGCTTGAGCACAAAGTTGGGCTAAGGCAACCTTTATGTTGTTGGCGGCCAAGCTCCATAGCTCATGCACGCGCTCGCCGATGATCGGCCAGCTTTTCACCGCTTCAGGAGGCAAGGGAATTGGCAGTTGCCCGGCATCCACTCCTGCTGCCAGGCCCCGAATGCCGCCGATCATGCCAAGGCCGAGCCACGTCACTGGACCGACCACAATCATTAAACTAAGCACTGTGACGACTGCCGCGGCGACTCGAGCTCCCAGGCGTGCTTGCAACCGATCGAACTGAGGATAGAGAGCAACGGCCAGTATGACGCTCCACAGCCCGATGGTCAGCAACGGGGCAATGACACGAAATGACCAGTAGCCGAGGAGAGCGAGGAAACCGAGGCGGATCGCAAGGTCTATCGTTGTTGAGCTAGGCGTTATCTGATCGGGTCCCGCGCGCTACCTGTGCTCCAAACTGCCATGGCCTCATGGCCCTCTTCGGTGCTATGTCAGGCAAATATCCGTTTTCGTCAGTCCGTGTTGGACCGACCCGATGAACTCAGCCCTGGAGCCGCCGTTGTGACCAATTGCTACGCTTCTGACGCCTATCGGCAATTGGTAGAAACCCCGACAATGAAGTTGATTTCACATGCGATAGCTGGGCACCACGCTCCATTCCCAGCCGTACTATTTGGGTTTGTTACTTCAGGGAGACTAACTCTGCCTACAGACCTTTGCTGATTGTTCGTCCTGGTTCCTTGGTAGTGCCCACTTCGTGTCCGGGTGTCATGATCATAAGAGCTCATGCCCTGAAGAGGAGAACGCACCATGCGTCGCATGATCCTTCTGGCAATCTTAATCGCGGTACCGCTTTTTGCTATTGGCGCTCAACCAGCATCGGCGTGCTGGGGCTGGGGGGCTAGTTACGGGTATTCCTCCTATCGGCCCGCTTACAGATACGGTTACGCCTATCGACCCCGCTATGCTTATGCTGGCTTTGGTTGGCGTGGCTGGGGGTGGCGTCGTGGGTGGCGCCGCTGGTAGCGGGGGTGGATTGATTCAGTGACGTAGAGGGGTAGATGATATCGCTGCCCCTCGGACAACGAAGACCGTGTCGCGCCGGCTGAGCTTGAGCGGTTGTTGAAAGGTTGCCGGATCGCTGCACCCCATAAGAGCGACAGTCCTCTATGTCGTCAGATGCTCCGCACGTCACTATCCTCCATTGCACCGCGATGGGTACCGTCTTTGCCCTCACCGCCGCACTTATGCTGACCGGACTGGCACCGATCGCCTATGCGCAGCAGGTCTCCGCCTATGCGCAGGGCTCCACCAGGATCACTGTTGCCAGCCTCGAAGGCTCGTGGAGCGGAGGTGGCACGGTATCGTTTGCCGGCGGAACGGAGCAGGCCCGTTGCAGGGCCCGTTTCAGTCGAGCGGGTGCGCAGAGCTATACGGTAAATGCCACCTGTGCCACCGCCTCTGGAAGAGCCGCCCAAACCGCCACCGTGCGCCAAGTCGGAGCCAACAGATACTCGGGCAGATTTTACAATAGCGAGTATTCGATCTCTGGCGTGATCGACATTATCGTGCGCGGGTCGAACCAGATCGTACGCCTGACGAGCGACAGCGCATCCGCAGTCTTGAATCTCAGTCGATAGCAACGGCGTTATCTCCGTCAGCGCATTACACGCACGCGCAAAGCGTCGGAGGGCGGACCCATAAAAACACGCCTGGTCAGTTCCGCAAAGTTCGCGGAGCATTCAATGCATGAAGCTCAGTAATGTAGCCGACAGGGTACTGCGCCGTTATCAGTGGAGTCTGCAGGCCAACCGAACTGGCAATTTCGCTCACAAAACTGTTGCAGTTATGTACGACAAGCCCATAGTGCGTCCAAGTCTTGCGAAGACTGCGGACTTCGCTTACGAGGCGAAGATACGTGGTCTCATTGATGGCAATACGAAAGCGCGCATCGGGTCGTCGCACGAGGTCAGACCGGGTGACGCCAACCAATCCTGTCACCGGTAGACCAAACTTGCTCCAATAGTCGTCATCGGCGCTCCTCGGCATGAAGCCGACGACGACGGTCTGGTGTCCCTGACCGCTCGCATCAATGGCACCAAGCGTGACGTAGGAGTGACCAAACCCACCGACCTCGTTGCGTGCCCGAAACTCCAGATAAAACGCTCTTGCGTCGGCAGGCACCGCAAAGATGCGAGGCGGATGTGTGGGTTCGTAGGTATCACCTGCATCTGCAGCTGTGACCAGAAGGAGCCCCAGGGTCCCAAAGAGCCAAGCTTTTGAGACAAAGCGCACCATGCCAATCGCCTGGCCGTCAACTCATTTGTTCAGTCCGCCTGCGCCGATCCCAATACCTGATTCGTTCGGACTTGCGCAGCTAACCGTGGGAGCCTCGTCCACGCGACGATCACAATAGAAGCAAAGTGACTGTGGCGGCCTTGCTCGGTCAGAGGACTGATTACCGTCCTCGAAAATACATAATCAGAACCTTGAATCCGGGACCTTCTGGGGAGTGCACAGAGCGCGGAAGCGAGCACACTACGCGAGGCGTAAACCATCTGGAGGGTGCCATGGCTAAATTGCTGATTTTCCTATTCTCTGCGGCCTTATTCGCAGTTGTGGTGGCACAGGAGGCATCGGCACGGCGGGGAGCTGGCATCCGTGCCGGAGGAGTCGGTGCGCGAGGTGTCTCAGTCGGTGCCCATCGCGGCGCACTGCGCGCCAGAGATGTTGGTTATCGTTCGGCCGGTGTGGGAGGACGACGTTATTGGAGGGGTGGCCGTCGATATGGCTATGGGATAGGGCTCGGAGCACTGGCTGGAGCCTACGGCTACGGCTATCCGTATTACGGCTACGGTTATCCGGCCTACCGCTATTCGAGCGGCATGGCCACGTCTGCCTCTTCCGGTGCTCCGGCTGCGAAGGTAGCAGCAACTGGTCCCGGCCTGTGTGGAACCTATCTCTACTGGAAGAACGGGAAATGTAACGACGCCCGGGCAAAGTAGCCAAGATTCCAAGTCTCATGCGCTGAGGTGCCCCGTCCACTTCTTCTGGGGCACCTCGCTGGAAGAGGCGCTGTCAGGCAGGGTGCTGCGCATTGATCGGGATTTGCGTCGGAGTAATTCGGTACATCTACGCATTCTCGCTTCATCGAATGAGGTTCATAAAGCGAGCATCGTAACGTTCGTCTCGCGATCCCGAGGACCTTTCCGCAATGGGGAGACGCGTCACCAACTCAGCCGGCTTCAAGAAACACACCCTTTTTGAAGGTGTTCAATAGGAGGATAGAATGATCAGGTTAACCGCAGTTGTCTTTGCCTTGGCCGTCGCAACATCTGTGCAGGCCATGCCACGCGCGCCGCTTCACCAGCCGGACGATATGACCACGCAGATCCGCCAAGGATGCGGAGCGGGAATGCACATGATTAACGGCAGGTGCGTGACCACATCCGCCCGCCGGCACGTCCGCCGCGACGTTATCCGCCGACGCTAATATCCACACGCGCGCCTCGGTACGGCCGCCTCCCCTTTGGCTGCTCTTCCGGCTCACGCACGCTGCCAGATAGCGATAACTCAGCGCAGTTCTAAATCGGCACTTGACCAGACCGCCGGGCGTCGACCTCGTCGGCATGCCGAGTACGCCGCGCTTCGGCATGCCGAGTACGCCGCGCTACGGAGCCGAAGGTGGCCCACTGCGGGACCACCTTAGCTGCCAACCAGGGTTCAGGCAGCACCCGCCCCGTGAGGGGGTGCATTGACTGCTCAGATGGTCATCCTGGTTGAGCTGCCGGGACCTGATCACGGCATCCTTGCTTCAGCTTGGTGACCCGTGCCCCCCCGATGAGGTTGAGTTTCGGTCTTCCAAAAGCCGATCGAGCACACCCCAGGTGATCACCCATGAGAGCCACCACGTGTAGAGCGAGCGCAACTTTCCGCCGTTGCGAGATGGTCCTACTCACTAGCTGGGACTCGATGGGTGACCTATTCGCGCTATTCTGCTGCGCGCTGCATTAGCATGCGCTGCAACTCGTCTTTACTAACGTCGATTCCAATCAGTCGAGCAACGATGGCACCCACCATATCAGGAGCGATTTCGTGCACGCTAGCGATAGCCCTGGCCTTGCTTTCGGCGATGCGCTGTTCCGCTTCGGCCAGTTTTCGCGCGATCAGGGCATCGTGCTTCGCCCCCTCGGCCTCCGCTTCGGCGGCGAGCTTCTCGCGCAGGTCTTTGGCTATGGCGCTGGCCTTCTCGCGCGCTTCGGTCAATGCCAGCTCATACCGCGAAAGCGCGAGCTGTGTCTCCGCCTTTATTTTTTCGGCAGTCTTCAGGTCGCGCTCGATTTGCTGACGACGCTCCTCGATTGCGGCCGCGACTTTTGGCAACGCAAATCGTTTCAACAGGATGTAAAGGAGGCCGAACGTTAGTGCGAGCCAAATGAGCTGGGGAGCAAAGGTTTCCCGATCGAGGGGTGGAAAGACCTTCTTGGGCCCCACTCCTTCCGGTGCTGTCGTACCAGTAGTGACTTTCGCGGCCATACTGCAGCCCCACAAGCTGAGGCGAAGAATTGGCCATACCCAATGACGTTTGTCGAAGGTTGGCGCCGCCCAATTGCGGCGCCAATCCGTGGTAACCCTGATTAGGGGATGGCGCAGGTGGGGGGCCTCACGTTCGCCAAAAATGACACTTTGTCTTTCGATAGCCAACTGCCTGCCGCCACGCCTCAGAGCGTGGAAGAACTTGATTCGGCTCCAGGAGCGGATAAAATATGCCTATTATTCCGGCACCACCAATTGATGGATAAGCGAGCGAGTATGAGAGCTGGAGACTACGCCTCGAAACCGCGGTGACATTGCTAATCATTCGATGAAATGGGGGCGATGCCGGTGCGCGACGCTGGTGCTCGTATCGTCGGCATTTTCTCGGAGCGAGACATCGTCCGTGCCTTCTCAAAAGGCGTAGAGCTTTGCTCAGAATCGGGTGCCTTAGATCCGTATCTGTTTGATTTCAGGCATTGTGCGGATCTTAGGATCCTGAGCGGCGTGTATCAGGCGCTGTGTTATGACCCGCATCCTAATCGCTGATGACCACGCTGTAGTCCGGCTAGGCATCCGGAGGCTCCTTGAAAGGCTGCCGAGCCTGGAAGTGGTTGCAGAAGCCGCCGATGGGGAAGCGGCGGTCACTATGGCTATTGAGACCGGGCCAAATGTTATTGTGCTCGATTACTCTCTTCCACTGATCAACGGTGTTGAGGTGACGCGCCAAGTTCGCAGGCGGTTACCGGGCACAGAGGTCCTGCTATTTACGGTGCATGACAGCGACGACCTGATTAGCGAAGCTTTGAGGGCCGGCGCGAGGGGTTTTCTCCTCAAGTCCGACGCCAGTCGTGATCTGATCCAGGCCATTCTTTGTGTTGCCGCCCATCGACCGTTCTGCACGGGCAGGGTTACTGACAGCCTTCTCCAAAAATTTCTGAGGGCACACACACCAAATTTGGTGCTCACGAACCGGGAACGCGTGGTGGTCCAATTGATAGCTGAGGGGCATACGAGTAAGCAGATCGCACAGATTCTTCATGTCAGCTTGAAGACCGTCGAAACCCATCGTCGAACCGTCTTGATGAAACTCGATCTACCGTCGTCGGCAGCCCTGGTGCGTTACGCCGTTCGGAATAAGTTAGTAGAAGCGTGATCGTACCCATCGGTAGTCGGCTCAGAGCGGCCTGCTGGTTTATCCCTATGTCTTGGCAGCCATCAATTCGCGTAGATAAGTAGCAAAGGCAGGGCCACACCCCATCTTCGGCTTCTCCCCCCGTCGCCGAGATCGGAGACGTCGCAACACCCCCAATTCCCTCAGTTGCGAACAAATTCGTGTGGCCCTGCCTCTTGGTCTGCCCATCGGATGCTTGTGTGTGCCATGCGTACGTTCCCTACCGTCTGCACAATTGCGTTGCTCCTTGCTTGGAATGGAGCCAGCGCCCAATCTGACGCGCAATCCGAACAGCCTGATTCTCCACATTCCAAAACTGCAGAACAATATGACCAGAATCTGCGTGAGCGCATGGACACATGGTATGAAGACTGCCGCAGCAGTTGGGATGCCACGACGCACATGACTAAGAGTGAGTACGAAAACACCTGCCGACGCATGGCGCGCGAACGCGTTGAATTTTTGAGTGAACAAGAGAAAATTTCGGCGGACACAAAGTAGCCAGTGGCTCGCGAGAGATTCGCAGCGTGATTCTTGCGATGTGGGCCCAATTGGACGGTGGTGGTCAATTTCATGCTGCCGTCGCTCATCACAGCTCCGGCCGACGAGCTGCCAATGTTGGTAAACGGCGGGAACGCACCGCGAGCCTATTAGCTCGGTAAGTTGTTCAGCGTAGGCGCGAAAAGATATCAGGGGCGACGAGGTGCGCCCACTTGCAACGTACTAAAGCTATCAAAGGCTGCATTAAATTCGCGCGCCACTCGCTTAGAGGACAAGAAGCCGCACCCCGGCCGCGCGGCCACATTCGATTTCCTATCGCGACTTACTCCGCGGCAGTTGTTAGGTTCTTCTCAGCCAACCCTGCCAGGACGTTGGCCTGCAGGGCATTGCGCAGATCCGCTGACGAGCGCTTTCCGAGCGCGGTGGCGTGCTCGCCTAGCCAGGCTTTGGCGCGGTGTCGGCCCGCTTCGAAAAGGTATTCGAGAAACGCGGGATAGTTGTTGCGCTTGCTCGAAGCGGGCAACTTCTCGAGTTCGTGTGACTCGACAAGGTGGAATCTAAAGCGGCCAAAGCGTGCGCGGTCGAGCAGACCCTGCTCGACGAATGTGAGCAACATCCCGACCGCCGCCAGCTCGGTCCAGGACGCGGCGTTGAAGGAGATCTCCAGCACCCGGTCGTTGATGCCGCGGACCGATTGCGGGACATCCGCCCGCACGACCGGGTCGATTCTTACGATCACGAAATCGCAGCTGGGCAGGCGCAGGAGGAGCGGGACCAGCGCCGGGTTGCCGGTATAACCGCCGTCCCAGTACGCCTCCCCGTCAATCTCGACGGCGGGGAAAAAGTCCGGCAGGCAGGCGGATGCGAGAACGGCGTCAGCCGAAATGTCGGCATTGGAGAATGTGCGTCGATTTGCGGTGCGCACGTTCGTCGCGCAGACCATAACCTCGATTTCCTTCTGGGCGCGAATGCGCGCGAAGTCCACCAGCTCGACGAGCGGATTGCGCAGCGGGTTATGCCTGGTCGGATTTAGCTGATAGGGGGACAGGTTGCGGGCAACCATGTCCCACAATAGGCCAGGCGGCGTTAGATCGAGATGGATGGCTGCGGCCTGGTGTCCCGACAGCGGATACAACATGCTGCCGAACCCCGGCATGGCGCCGATGGCTTCCCAAAACATGCGCAACCTGCGACGAGCCTCCTCGCACCCGCCGCGCAACAGCCCGTCGGCGAGTACGACCGCATTCATGGCACCGGCGCTGGTGCCGGTGACGCCGATGATGTCTATCTCCGGCTGCTCCAGGAGGTGGTCAAGTACACCCCACGTAAAAGCCCCGTGGGAGCCTCCACCCTGGAGGGCCAGCGCAACCTTGAGACGTTCCGTACCCATGTTTTCGTACTCCTCCCAGGAGTTCTGGCCCATTGGCAACTACGTACGCGACGCTCCTCCGATCCCCTGCACGTCGGGAATGCGGGCCAGCGCTGCATCCCCTGGCAAGCTGTAGAGCCTGTCGATCGCCTGATCGAGCAGATCGCGTTCCTGAACTAGAGCAGGCATGCGACTCTCCGGCAACGTCTCCATGAGATTGTCGATCATTGCCCGCAAGCGTCGCGCAATCTGGAGGTTCTCCGCGCCGTAGAAGCGGATCTCCCGGAAAGCAAGCTGTGTGAAATCCTCCCATTTCGGCGTGCGCAAAAGTACGCGCAGCTCACCAGCGTCGTCGACAATCTGCTCGTTGCCGAGATCCCGACGGCCAACGTCCCGGAGTAGCCGTTGGAGCTGGTCGATGGATAGGACCGCGGTTGTCGGATCATTGATTGCTTTTGACAAAGCCTTGATTGCGATATCGACGATGACTCGAAATGCAAACGTCGAATCCTGCTCTATAGTGCGCTCCAGCCCAAATGCGACCGCTCCCCGTAAGCTGCGCTTACGAATGGCCCCGCCACAATTGTAAAGCTTAAAGATGGGTTCCCCGATAGCGACGAAATCTCCGATGCAAGGCACGAATTCGATCACTCCATTGAGACGCTTCGCTTCAGCAATTAGAGATTTGAGGTCCACCGCCAGAACTATACGCGACCTGCGTTGGAGGTATAGGATTTGGTTGGGAGCACCGAGGTGGGTACGAGACGTTACGGGCGCACCTGCGTCGTTATACTCGATGGGGTAGACCTGCTTGATGGCAGCGAGGCCGTCCTCCGCCACCTGCCAGACAATGCTGGCGGGTCGCATTAGTCGAGCTGCGTAGTCGATCAGATAAAGGAAGGCCGCGACCGAGCCGAGGCCGAGAGCCGACACAATCCAAAGCGGGAAACCGCGTGTGTTTGGTTCTATCCTGGCAACAACTCCAATGGCAAAGAGCATCGTGAAAATGAAGAGGCCCACGGTAACTCGGATAACGTTGTCGCGTAGCAGCGTCGTTGCGATAATCCGCGGAGTCAGTTGGCCACCTGCAATTTGGATCGCGACAAGCATTGAGCCGAAGGTGAACACGATGAACGACAGGACCAGGGTGATGATTGTCTCCACCGCCGTTTTGGTTCCGGCAGGGTCTAAGGGCCAAGCGGGAATCCAATTGACTCTGGCATCCAACGCAAACGCTGTTCGCAAGACCAACTGTTCGGAGACAAGCGCGATTAGAGGTACGATCCAGAGCGAGGCTTTTAGGTAATTCCGGAGGGCGTACCATTGGCTCCAAGTCAAGATGAAATTCTCGCCGACCGGGCGCTGCCAACGGGGCGAGGTGAATAACCGATGCCCCAAGTTCACTCGCTTGACCCGCGACTTAGTGCCAGTGACCTTATGGGCGCTCACCATCTTAGGTGCGACACGGAGGAAGGCGCAGCTCAAGTGCGCGCATCGATGGAGGTGTGCCCCGTCAATAATGCCTCAGACTCGCCCAAGCGGCATCGGCAGAAACCCTGAAATCGCCGCAGGCGCTATCCCCGAAAGCCGACGAGCGGTGACTGTCAGCTAGCGAACAGTGTGCCGCGCGCCACCAGCGCTTCGCCGTTGCTGCACTGCAGTGGGCGAGGGCCCGCTGTGGGTCATAGTGCCGACGAACCACCACCCGGTTAAGATCACAAGGTTTGGTACGGGCCGCGCCCACTGGATAGCGATGCGGTGCTGCAACGGCTGAACAACGGCAACCGTGATTTTGCCGCTCTCCTCGGCAGCTCCACAAATGAAAGCAGCTTGGCACAGCGTATAGTTGCAGTCGTGCAGCAGAGATGCCAACCTAAGAGCGGCTTTCGGCATGTATCTGCTTGAAGCCCGCAAAGTGTGTACACCTGCCTGAAGCGCAGTAATGGGATCGGTCCGACTCGAGCACAGTGACGTTTGTGCGATCACGGCAAGCCTCAAAGGAACAGCACGCCGAGCAGTCGCAGATTGAAGAATGATACGAGCGTCTCCGTATCGTATTCTGACATGCTAGGAGGCCGGAGATGGTGCCAGAGCGATCTCTCACCGGTGCGCGCCTCAGGACACCGAAGGCGGCCGCCGTAGCGGGCATCATCTTCTCTTTTCTTCTGATCATTATATTTTGGCTAATGCGGAGCGCTTTGCCGGCCGATCCATTGGAGCCTGGTGCATGGCTCGACAAGAGCTCAAGAACGATCACCACTGCTTTAAATCTAATCCCGTTTGCCGGGATCGCCTTCATCTGGTTCCTGGGTTCGCTACGCGACCGATTGGGAGCACTGGAAGACCAGTTTTTTGCCACAGTATTCTTCGGAAGCGGGTTGCTGTTCCTGGCTATGTTGTTTGCTGCCGCGGCGATTTTGGGTGCCACCGTTCTGGTCTCTGCTGCACAACCTCATGAGATCACCTCGACGACCCTTTTCGCTCGGGCGGTGACCTTCAACATCATGAACGTCTACGCAATCAAGATGGGAGCGGTGTTCATGATTTCGACCTCGACGGTTGTGATCTTTACGGGGATTGCGCCGCGCTGGATTGCTGTGCTCGGCTATGGTCTGGCGCTGGTTCTCTTGCTTGGCAGCTATTTCATTACCTGGAGCTTTTTCGTTTTGCCCCTTTGGGTCTTGCTGATTAGTGGTTACATCTTGATTGATAATTTTCGCGGGCCGGCTCAGGCGACCCCACACAGCGAGAGGTAGTCGGATCCCATATGGCGCCGGGACGTCGCTGCTTCTTGGCGGCTCAGCCTAGCCGCGTTGCGCCTCGGCCTTTCGGGTGTTGAGCGTTGCCGCGGAGCTTTCTGACTATGTATGTGCTCGAGACGCGGTCCAGAGCCGCCTCCGGTGGCACCATGTTTGTTGTCTTTCGCGGATAGCCTATCAGCGCGGCGAAGCCTCTCCATCCTAAGTTCGTCCGTCATCCAGCGCGCCTGATCAGTTGGCCTGTTGGTTCGCCCGTCAAGCGCAACGAGACGCCAGCTCGCGCCGCCCTCGGTATGGGCGTACCGGCATAAGTGTATCCCCCGATGCTATTTTGGGGGTTTCCCACAGTTATGTAGTGTCGAAAAGACTGACATTGTTGTAACGGGCAACCTAGCCAAGTGCGGCGCCAGCCCGGCGAGCGTGGTGCCGATTTAATTGGGTTCGGGCTGGACCGCCGGCGCGGAGGAAATGCGCGCCATGGATGATCCGTTCCTCAACTATTTTGCATTGTTCATGCTCTTCTTCGTCGTGATTGTCATGTTCTACGGAATCATCGCAATTCACGACATCCCTTATCGGATCGCTGAGGCTCGGCACCACCCACACCGGGATGCTATCCACGCAGCCGGGTGGGTGAGCCTATTCACCCTGCATGTTCTGTGGCCGTTTCTCTGGATCTGGGCAATGCTCTATCGCCCTGAGAGAGGCTGGGGCTTCGGTGCTAACTCTCAGTCGTCTACCCCCTTGTCGACCACAGCGGAAAGTGAGTTCGAGGCTCTGCGTCAGCGCGTAGCAGCTTTGGAACACCGCGAGAACGTCGCAGAAGTGGAACGCAGATTGCGTGCGGCTAAAGACGGGGGGCCGGAGGGTGGCAGCCGCTCAATGTCCCTCAAGGAAAATATAGTTAAGCCAACTCCGCATACGCAGGAGGATCTTTCGCAACAGGGAAAGGTGGTGGAAATGTCCGGTGTAGATGGCGACCTCACCCGCCGAGCCAAGGGGTAGTTGGTAGGTCGACAGATTATCCTCCAGATCAAGGAGAGCGAGTGCTCGCCCCGAATTTGGGCGTGCTCCAAAATCCTCCAGTCCCCCCGCTGCCAGGATTTGCCCGGTAGCGATTGCATCAAGCACGATGCGCACCTTGCCTTTGAATACCCTCCCAGGAATGCCCGCAAAAGCGACCTCTGCTTCGTCCCCTGCCTTCACGCGCTGGAGACTATTTTGTTGGAAGGCCGCGCCCAAGGCGCGATCGCCCTCATCTGTATTAACAAAAACCATCACGGGGCGGAACGAATAAGGGACCGCATACATCCCGGGGCGCAGTGCGACCTGTGTGACAAAGCCTTTTCCGTACGCGAGAACGGTAGTTTGGGCGAGATCAAATTCTGCTTCTGCTAGTTCGCCACGCAGCCGGGCGACCGTGGTATTCACGCCGGCAATGTTCACGCTATATGCCAGTCGCGCGCGCTCCTGCTCGGCTCGGGCCCCTACCACGGTCTGTCTCGATGTATCGAGATTTCGTGAATAGGTGTCGAGTGTCGCCTGCGCGATGACTTGCTTTTGAAAAAGGGACAGTTGCCGATCGTAATTCGCTTTTGCCAATTCGTACTGCGCATCTGCCCTGTCGGCCGCCGCGGTAGCCGCCTCAAAGGAAGCTTTCAGCTGCCCTACGTTCTGCTCCGCTTCTGCGAGTAAAGCCTTTTTCTGATCGACGACATACTGGTATGGACTAGGATCAATCCGAAAAAGAACGTCGCCTGCGTTGAGTGGAACGTTCGGCCGCACTGGCACATCAATTATGCGTCCGCGCACCCCTGCATACACAGGTGTCACCGAAAAATAGATGCGCGCATTGGCCGAGAATGGATGGTTGTAGGCCATGGCAATGAGGAGAAGGGCGATGCCAACGATGCCCCCTAGCACAGCCGTGCTTAGCGACCATTGATTCACCGGGATCCTAAATATCTTGAAGATCACGATGCAGATGGACGTGTAGAGAAGGATCAATAGGAGTTCCATTGCCGTGCACTCGGTGCCGCTTAGCAGACGCGACGCCGCCACCGGGGTCGCGCTCCGCTCGGCGTGGCGTGTACTAACGCACGCGCTAACGCTGCGGTAAGGAGAGGCCCATTGCTTGGACCAGTGAATAGGGGAAAACCCGTAGTTGATTGGCAGAGACCAGAGCGTCGCACAAGGATGCGATGACCGGTTGGGTCAACGCACTTGTATGGGGCCGACAAGAGTCAAGCCTCATTCTTGGGCCCCATCTCCTTGTTCCCAGAAAAGCTCGCTTCAGCAGCTCCGTGTCGAATCGATCCGTTTTTGCCCGCCGGTGCTCGCGCGGGGGCACGCTCGATGGGTGGATGACATACGCGCCAGCCAGAAGCCGCCGCGCCCGGCTTCATGGCGACGTGATGCGCTTGATGGTCAGCCCGGCTTGCGTTGCTTCTTTCCGAAACTGCGCATAAGCGGACCCAAGCAGGTGCAGCAAGGTACGTATAGAGACCCAATTACTCGATCACCTCATCGGCGCGAGCGACCAACGTCTGCGGCAATCAAGACCGATGGCCCGTGCAGTCTTCAGCTAGATGATGAACTGGAACCGGTCCACTTGCTCCACGGGAATATCGGCCGGTTTGGCACACTTACGATCAACGGCGCGCCATAACGGGCCCCCAAAATCTCTTGAGTGCTCGAACGTACGCGACGCGCTAGGACAGGATTGTGTTCAATTCGTGCCCATGAGCCTCAGTGTCCGCCGAACACAACGGTTTGGAAGGGGAATACCAGTGCCTGTAGGCGCAAGATCAGGGCGTGGACGAGCGCGAGTGCATCCACGACGTGGAGAGCCGCACGTCTGAACACACCGGTTTTTTTGTCGGCGATGACGTCGTGATTGTTGAAATAAGCATTGGCAATGCAGCTGCTACCAGGGGTTACGCCGTCGAGCCCGCCGTTATAGAGAGCTTCGAGCGCGACGAAAAGTGTTTGCTGGGCCTCAATCAATTGTTCACCGCCGCGGAACTGACCCGCCGCAATATAATCCTGCACGTCGGTGACAACCGCGGGAATGATGACCCAAGGTTTGGATGCGCACGTCACTTCCGCGATCATTCCGACTTTCACACGTCGGCCTGCGCCACCTCCATCTCTGCTACGGTCTCCGCGATTTTGCGGCGCGCGGTCTCCGCCGCGGCTTCCTGCTTGGAGCTGTCGAGCCGAAAGATGGGTTCTCCTTTGTTAATTTGACCGGCTCCAGCGATGTAAACCTCTGCGACCCTGCCGTTGATATCCGGCACAATTGGAACGGTCCGGTAGTAAAGCGTCGCGTTGCGCGTGGAGGGATGGTTGTAAAAAATCGTGGTGATCAGGGCTACGGTCAGAATGAGGCAGCCGGTGATCCCCACCTCAGCTCGAACCAGACCGAGTAGAAGGTGATTTCCTTGCCCAGACGCTTTCCCTGCGCATAGCGACGGTAGAGGTAGTCTGGAACAATAGTCAGCAAGGAGCAGAGAAGAAGTTCAAGCATGCCTTAACTCCTTCGGGCGACGTGGCGGGGTATCAGGCTTGGGATGGGGGCCCGTGCCTTCGCGTTGCGCCGCAGGCTCAGCGCGCCGCGGTTCGCCGGTCTTATTGCTGCGTGCGATCGTGGGCGTCGGCTCGGGCTCCGCCTCGGCAACTTCACCTGCGTCGGATTTTATGCCCGCCATCTTCTCGGTGGACTCCGCGATCCGCCCAAGTGAGGAGCCGAAATCGGGCATGTCGATCAGTGCCAGCAAAAGGCCGGCGATCCAAAAAATATGCATGTGCTGATGAACGACGGTAGATCGTGAGGAGCTGTTGGATGGAGCGATTGATCATATCGCCGTCCTCCATTGAATCGCGATTCCGTAGCTCTTGGGTCCGCCGTTCCAGGGTATCGGCCGCCGCAAGAGGGTTAATGCACCAGATCGCGCCGCGCTTCGCTCCGAGTCTCGTATGGGTCACGGCCGACGAACCATCACCTCGGCCGGTACCGCAGGACTACTCCCGCTCTACCCCCAGCAGTGGACTGTAGCCAAACGGGTCCGACCGTGTTCATGAGCACGCTCGGCGCACCGTATACGGCGGCAGCCAAGTGGGAGTAAGCTGCAGCTATCGGCTGGGGGGCCAACAACGGGAGGTTCCTATGGCCACATTCGTAGTGCTTGCATCGTTTAGCGAGCAGGGCATTAAGAACGTTAAGCAGACCATCGAGCGGGCTGATGCGTTCAAGCAAATGGCTCAGAAGGCTGGCGTGACCGTGAAAGACATATACTGGACGCTCGGCTCACGCGACATCGTCGCTATCTGCGACGCGCCGGACGACGAGGCAGCTACAGTGCTTGCACTAAGTGTCAGCTCGCGCGGCAACGTTCGATCTGAGACATTGCGTGCTTTCTCGTTTGATGAGATGAAAAAGATTCTCGGCAAGCTGGTCTGAAGTATGTCAGATCGGCGTGTTTGCTACGTCGGAGCGCGGAGAGCGCTCCGACGAATGCTGCTTAGTACGTCCGCTTGAGCTTGGTGACCGCCCCGGTGACTCGGTGTGAGGGTGGGAACATCCTCACCTACTCGGCCCCCTTCACTCGACCACCTCCTCAGGTTGATGATCAACTGAAATCTTGTCGCTCGCAGAACGGGGAGATCGGCCGGTTTCGCGCCATTGAGAACACGGCCAGCGTACACGCCGGCCTCCCTGTAGAATCGTCGTGGCTCGCTCCGTAACTGATCAGGCCGCCAGCCTCTGCTTGCTCGCGAAACTCGTAGATCGAAGGCACCGTGTGCGCGTGACTGGGCGGTGCACCAGAGCAGCGGCCATTGCGGGCAGGCGATTGAAATGGTCCTCCGCCCAGAGGTACATAAATTGTAAAAAGTGCCAGTGGCCGGTATACCGGTTTCACTGCGATTACTAGCCGATGCCCATCCTGTTCAGTCCGGCTTATCGAGAAGGGATACGCGCGGCAGCGTCACCCGCCGTTTGCGCGAGCGTGTGGGCACGCTGACCGACTGCGCCTGGCGTCGCTTGCTGCGCAGGCTTTCATTGCCGAGGCCACTTCTGTCGTAAAGCAAAAACCTAACCGCGCAGCTCACGTCGTCGTCTCGGCGGTTGGCATTGCTGCTCATTCTCAGCTCCTAACGACCAAACCCATTCCGACTTAGTGCAATTCCTGCTCGGTGCTCACCATTCGGTGCTGGCAGTGCACGCCGCGCAATCTCACTGCCAAGCGTGCCGCTGGCGTTCTCGCGAATCAGCTCGGCCAACTGCTCGCTCACGCCATACGTCATGCTGCCTTAAATCGGTGGCGTGGGCCTACCCCAGCCACGGTCGAGCAGCTCTTTGATCGCAGCACCTGGAATGAATTCCGGACGGCCCCCTTTCCTGCGGCCCTCCGCACCCTCACCGTCCGCGGTCGAAGGGCAACTCTTATCGCGCGAAAGCCGCTCCGACAAATCATGTTCTCTGCAAGCCAAGCTATACGACCTGCAGCGGGAGGGCACCCGAATTTTTGCCCCCCATGAAGCTTCTGTGGTTGAGCTACATGCCACCCAACCTGCGTGCGCGGAAACGCGACGATAACCATTGCAGAGACTTGAGGATTTTGGAGAAGAAGAACATGAAAACATAGACGGCCGGGACCGCCAGCAACGCCACATACTGCGTCGTGGCAGCAGCGACGCCGCGATGGACCAGATCGGCAGCCGCGACTATGAAGGCGAAATACACTGGAAACAGCAGTAGGATGAAGATGAGCGCGACGATCCTGTCAGTGCGCTTTTGAGCACTAACAACCTGGTACCAGACTGGACCCGCCAGCGCGGCGAAGGCGAGGACGATCAGGAATGTCCCCGCAGGCGTGTCGATAGATAGAACCTCCCGCAATTCTTGCGCGAGGGAGAGAAAGCTGTTCACGGGGTACCACACGACAGCCGCCAGCAGGCTGCGTACCTTTTCGTTCAATCCCAACCTGCGGTCGAGATTAAATGGGAGGAGCTCCCCTAGGATCGGGGTACAGACCTCGAGCCCGGCTATTCGGATGGCCGGGAAAAGCGTTAGCAGGCCGGCGACCTTTTCGGACTCAAGATAAGATGCGTCGGGAGGTCCGCTCTTCAAGTCGATCGCCACGGTGTGGCCGAAGGCCCAGCGGAGACGCTCATAGACGTCCAGGAGATGCTCTCGAATTTCCATCGAGTGGCGAGCGAGCGTCTCCCCAGCGGTCCTACGCGCATGGGCGAGGATCAATGTAAGAGCCATGTTCTGCGGGATTACCTTCTCTTGTGGCAATCCGAGAAGGGCGCTTACGAATTGCTGCAGCTGAGACCCTGTATCGACCGTCCAAGGTCTCGGGGTGTCAGCAAGAAGTTGAGATACGAACCGTGGTTCATGCGCCTGTGCGTACAAGATGCGGGAATAGCTCTCCGCCGTCAGCTGTGTTTGCATAGCAAAGCTTTCGGCCTGTCGCCTGGCTGCGAATGCGATCTCGTCGGCCGTCGGTGGAGTTATCTTGCCCTCCGCCATTATGGTCCAGATGGAGCCGCCATAGGTCTTGAGCTTCGAGAACGGCACTGGGCCTTCTGCAGCACGAAAAGTTTCAAGGTCCTGATCAATGGCTCGCACATGATCTGCCAGAAAGTAAATGTCATCCCCGCGCTCTGATTGTGGGTACATCAAATTGGACGATGGCGGTTGCGTGGGGTCGGCGGGGGTACCGGGTGCTGGAGGGTCCGGGCGCAGAGGATCGAGCATGACCTCGCTGTGATGGCGCAGGCAAGATAGCTTGGGGACGCTGTTGCTAATGCGCCAGCGGGGCAGGACCGACAGCAAAACTTTGTAGGCGACGACAGCCTCGTTGAACGACGACTCCTGGCCGCGGAACAGCATACGGATGACATTTGACTTGCTGTCGTTAGTCGTCGTCGCGCGTATCAGCGCGGCCTGAAAGTCCCTCTCCGTGCGCAAGCAATTGAGCTTAGGGTCTCTGCCACAGGTGAGATGCGCGAGTAGCCGCGGCGGAAAGGAAGCCAATAGCTGAAGGCGAGCGTCGAGAGAGGGCCCGCTGGAGTGCGCGCTGGGTAGAAGGTAGATCGCGACCATGAAGACCGTAACGATCGCCGCCATCATCGCGTTTGCGATCGCCGTGGGGCGCACCTTCAGGCCGAGCGACTGACACAACGCCGCGATTGCGCGAGTGGCCCGATGCTCTGCAATGCGGTGGACAGCATCGACAAGTACATTGATGAACCACGTGAGAGCGCGAGTCATGCGGGCCAGCATTGTGTATTCTCACGCTGGGAAGCTGAGAGTCGAAGTACACGCCGGGCTAATATGGGAAGGATGGCGGCGGGTTGATCGGCGGTCAATACTTGTCCGCAGTCAACGAGCAGTCTCCTGGTACTGTTGTGTTGCGGAGCAACGACATAGGTCGGTGTGGCGCATCCAAGTGGGCCTGAAGTTGTATGCGATGGCCCGCTGTCTGGGAGGAAGATGATGGTAGTCGGCACGCTCGCTCGCACGACTTTCATGGTATAGCTCGAATTTCATTAGACCTATATTGGTCCCGACTTTGGGTGAGGCTCGCGACTCGCCGGTCATATTGCGTTTGGGTGGACGAGAGATTTATCATTGCTCAAAGACAGCCTGGATTCGTCCATGCCTGATCGCCTCGGCAAAGCTCTTGTGATCGCTGATTGTCTGATCCGCATAATCCACCGCGAACTCGCAAATGGCGTCATCAAAGGTCCTGCCGGAGCCAATGTAGCCTGAGATCATAGCGGCATCGCCCGTTCGCGCATGCGCTCGAGCCAAAGCCCAGGCGCAAATTCTCGTATAAGTCCGTAAGGTGTCGAAGTCCCATCCTTCGACCATGGCCGACATCTTCATATCGCGGAGCTGGCGTATGTACACGTTGAAGCCGGACTTGGCGCATGTCCAGCCAAGGAACAGGTCACTAGCCGACTGAATCAAGCGCTGACCTACGACGACGCGCTCGCCGTGGTTTGAATACACGCTCATTCCTGCATAAGGTTCAAGGACCGAGGGCCTTGCCTCTTTGATCTGTAGGAAGAGAGGGTCGTCGTCCCCGGCCAGGAACAAGGCGATTGAGCATCGTGTACCAACGCTGCCCACACCCACGACCTTGATCGCCAGATCGCAAAAATGGAAACGGTCGAACAGCGGACGAACGCTCGGATTCAGGGATTCTCGGTAGAGCTTGTACTGCTCCTTGAATTTAGTCTTCATGCCCGGCGCTTCCTGAGCGGTCGGATGAAAGATCAGCGGTGGGCTATCTTTGATCCGCGGTGTCGAGCCCTTCTGCTCGACTAGCTTCGGAAAGTCGTGCTCGGCCACCGTTCGCGCGCGGGCTTTCTGGATCCGCTGTTCAACTCTCGTGCGTGTCTCCTCGTCCGGCGCGTGTTGCAGAAATTTGTCGATGTCGATCCGGTCGTACCAGACTTCGAGCGCTCGCATGAACGAGTACTCGGCCATGTGCTCGCGATAGGCGCGAATGGTCGCGCGGGCAGCCCGCGCCGAGTCTTTCTCCCGCAGGCGCAAATGACGCCCAGCAAGCACCACGCTCGCGGCCAGCCGCTTGAGGTCCCACTCCCATGGCGCCGGGAGGGTCTCGTCGAAATCATTGATGTCGAAGATGAAGTTCCGCTCCGGCGTGGCAAAACCGCCGAAGTTCAGTAGATGCGCATCGCCACAAGCCTGCACCCGCAGCCCTGTCACCGGCGTGTGCGCCAGGTCGCCCGCCATCAATGCCGCCGATCCTCGATAGAACGCGAACGGCGACCCCACCATCCGTCCGTGACGAATCGGGATGAAATGAGGCATCCTCCCTTGGTTTGACTCCACCAGAAGCTCAACCGGATCGCGGCGGTGGTTCGGTGCTTTCCAGCCTGCGTGTGACTCGCGCGGCACGGCGTCGCGCAGCGCCCTGCCTGCGGCGCGTCGTTCATCCACCGAGCGATAACGCCCGGTAACCCCCCGGCAGCGTTCCCCGATAATGATGTTGAATTTTTGTCTCGATTGTTTTGGTAGCCGTCTTTGCGCGCCCATACGTCGCCCTCAGCACTATTCTGCTGGTTCCCAGTTCGGCACAGAGCTCGTCGCTGGGGGTAGATCCATGTATTCGACCCGATCCCGAGATCACCAGCCAGTCATACGTTCGCTCTAGACGCGCGAATTGTCCGGTGGAGGATCGTAGCTGCTCGCCTTTTTCAAAGCGTAATCCATTCTTTGAAGGCGATCGCCCCGAGGGCCGCGTCCGGCAATAACAGGTGTGCAGAGGTGTTGATATCCCCAGTAGACGCGGGTTGGATTATGACCGGTTGGCGTAGGCGAGCAACCTTTGGATGGTGAAGAAGTATGTGCTCGGGTCGAGGTTGATCGGATCCGCAGTTTGCTCACGTTGAGCCCCTAAAACGCACATTCTTCAGCGAACCGGACTGTCCGCCCCTTCTACGAAGCTATGAGCTTTATTGATCGGTACACATCGGTAGAACTCCCGAAGCTTACGCAACGCAAAACCCGGGCTCACCTTCGTTTTTGTTGCTGCGACACGAGTGACCTGCATCCGACTTACGCTCTCACGCCGTGAGATGGTTCCGCGGGCTATTTGTACTGAGGCCTGGACCGGGGTTTCCCGCCGATTTCGGCGAGATCAAAGGCTGCTACGCTCTAGCCATCGACCAATTTGACAGTCAGAGAAAGCGTTTCTGGAAAGTGCTTTCGCAGCCTCGCGCGTCCTACGGCCGGCGTTCGAGAGCTGAAAGACGTCAACAGACTCAAGAGGAAGGGCGGGGCGGTTCCTCGACCAGCCCGAGCTGAACACCGAGGGCAAATACGCCGACTTCCTGCTGACCGTGCTTGCCGCCGTTGCGCAGCTCGAACGTGACATCATGGACGAGAAGCGCCGCGAGGGCATTGCAGCAGCGCGCGCTAATGGCGTCAAATTCGGTCGCCCTCAACTAGTCACCGACAAACGTCTGACCAAGGCGCTGACACTGAAGGAAAGCGGTGTCACGATGACGAGATCGCCCGCCGACTAAAGCTGGGCGTCTCGACGACCTATAGATTACTGGCCGAGGCGAAGCAATAGGATGTCGGCAAGGGAGTGGCTCATATCATCGTCTCGACTAGTGGCGTTGCTGCTCATTGCTTGGCCCTTAAGTCGCCCGCAGGTGAATCCGGTCGTAAACTATCAGTGATGCTGCTCGCCTTGCTGGCCATTCGGAGCCGGCAGCGCACGACGTGCAATCTCGCTGCCAAGTGTGCCGTTTTCCCTGAACAGCTCGGCCAATTGATCGCTCACGCCGTACGTCATGCTGCCTTCAATCGGCTGCACAGCGCGACCATAACCACGGTCGAGTAGCTCCTTGATTGCGGCCACACGCGCCGCCTCGCTCTCGGCCTTGGTGGCAAGCCTTGCCAGCTCAGCAATCGCCTCAGGGCCGTATTGTTGGGCCAATTGCTTGATCTCGGCGGTGACCTTGTTGGGGGTGTGTCCTTCGTATTGCGCTCGATCTTGTGGCCCTTCCCTCTCCAGCCGATCTCTAGCCCGAATGTCGCTCCCCCCAGATCCGGATGGCTCAGGATCTTGTTGTCAGCATCGACTTGGTTTTGGCCAAAATCCAACGGTCGGAACGTGGACACTCAGCGTGATGCGGGGCGCTCCGCGAACTCTGCGTCTAGTTGGCCTGCGCCGACCAATACGTTCTCCACCTCGCGCGACTTTGCAGAGCCCAAGGTGAGAAGAAATGTGCTCCCGCCACTGAGCCCATTCTTCTTGATCTTGTCGGCAGGCGGGACCACCGCAAGTTGACCCGCCCCCTTGCTCTCTCCCGCATCAACGCACGAGCTGTCACCTCAAGCTCTGCATACCCCACATCCTTAATGCTCGCGGAGAGACGACCTTTGACCCTCCTTTCGTGCTCGCGCTTCCATCCTTCAAGCAGACTGGCTGGATAGGTCTCGTGCTGACCGTCAACGATTACGTGGTGCGTGGGACAGAAAACGATCAGATGTTCAGGCTCGTCCCGTTCTCTGTCACTAAGTTTTGGATTGCCGCGAGGCCCATTGTCACTCGACGCATAAATATGACTGATTTGGCCAACCACCATCGTTTCTGAAAACTCAGTCGCGTCTTCAACAATTGGATTTGTGCACTCTGGATGCGCGCATTCATTGCCGCAGAGTGCGAATAGAATCTTGAGCGTTCGTGCGGAGTAGCTTCGCTTTCTCCGTGTCCCTTCCCGGAGAGCATCTTCCGGAACCGTCATGTCTCCCCCCGCCCCAGTCGAACTCGCCCGCACCCCAAAAATACGACGCACGAAAGTATGCTTTGAAAGCTAAGTATCGAGGGCCAGCCGTACGCCCGTTTGCTGGCGGAAATGACCGCCAGGCCGGTCCCACAGCGGTGCCTGGACGCTCGTATCGATCTCGTGCGTGTCTTGAAGCACCGTCCAAATATCTGTTCCAGATTTCCGCAATCTAAGTTGGCGCGGGCTAAACATTGGCGCCCCCCCAGTGAAGCACAGCGGTGGAACGCAGGATGTGCTGACCGGGCGCTTACCCGGCCCTAAAATCTGCAAGCCATATCCAACCTAAGTCCTGGTGCCGGCTGCAGGATTTGAATCTGCGACCCCCTGATTACAAATGTCGACGCGGGTCCCTCCGAGCGTCTTGGCATCGAGCACGAGATCACGGTGTGCAGCAACTTCCTCAAGACGTTCGGCGGCGAGCGTCACGGCGGCATACATGGAACCCGGCGGGTAAAACGCGTCATGTTCGTCGCCCGGCAGGAACACGCCGACGGCTCCGGTCGTGACTTCGTTGAGCCAGTGCCGCGTGCCCGGCGCCATGACGAGACCGACGGCGATGGTCACCATGCTGGCCGACAAAGGGCCGGTGAGCGCCACCCGCCCGCCGATGTAGCCCGAGCTGCATGTGAGGCCGTCATCGAACGCCGCGAAGGCGAGGCTTCCCGTGACCGGGGCGCGCGACATCTGCGTGACTTCAAGACCCGCCCCCAGGACCGCGTCGGTCAGGTCTTCGACGCTTGCGATGGGGATGCGTGTCCAGCCAGTGGTTTGCAATCCGGACGACACGGCGTCTGATGCCTATATGCGCGACCCATCGGGGCATGGGCAAGTTTCGCCCTACTTCTGGAGGGTGTCTCTAAAGGGAAGTCCTGATTTGCATCGTGGGGCGCCCCCTGAGAGCCGCGCATGTCAGCTAATGGAATGGTCCGGCCGTGCTTCTGCCCCTCCAGCGAGCAATGCTGGCAAAGGGGCTGCACAAACAGGAGCACGCCCATGCCCAAGAAAGCAGACTTGCAGATCCCCGTGATCGGCATCGACTTCGGCAAGAACTCGTTCCACATAGTTGGCCAAGATATCCGGTCTCGATCGACCCTGATGGTTTCCGCGAAACGACCCCCAATCATTGAACGCTCTGATACTGCGAGCGATGTATCCGTCGGGTTCGGTCGTTCCTCGGTTCGCAACCGATCTGCCATCACCTCTATTGCCGTAGCAGCTTCGACAGCGCAGACCGTCGCCGCGACGTCGCGCAGCTGGGTGGCAAGAACCCCAAGCATCTCACGCGCCAGATCCGGAAGATGAGCGTGAGTTGAGGTCAGGAGTTGGAGAAGCCGGTCGATGTCGCGCACGCCGCGGCTGGCCACGATACCGAACTCCGCAAAGTGCGATCGAATTGAGCTGATCAGACTGCTTCGCTGTCGGATCAAGAGTTCGCGCGTACGGTGAAGCAATAGCGCGGGTTGCTGCTCGGCGCTCTTGATCGGCACAAAGCGCATCGTCGGCCGCTGGACAGCCTCACAGATCGCTTCCGCATCGGCGGCGTCGTTCTTTTGGCTCTTCACGTAGGGCTTCACAAACTGTGGCGGCATCAGCCGCACATCATGCCCCAGGGGCCACGAGTTCTCGAGCCCAGTAGTGCGCCGTCTGGCACGCGTCGATACCGATGATTGCAGAAGCGATCCCGGCGAACCATCGCAAGACGTCCCCGCGTCGCAGCTTTCGTCTCTGCTCCCGCCTCGTTCACGCCGTGCACCTGAAAGACGCTCTTTGCAATATCCAGCCCAACCACCTTCACCGTCATCACCGCCTCCAGTTTCTTCGTCGCGAATCAATCACTCGATCGATTGCGACCGTTGGATAGCGGGGCTGTCCATCCCATCATTGATGCAAGACCGAGAACCAGATCGACGAAACTTCTCACGGCCGGACCATACATTGGGGTCAATTTGAGACCTGAGCGCTTGCAGTAGATTGCTTGAAAGTACAAGCGGTACGTGCCGCCGCGCCGACCCCCCCGCCCCGATACAGGAGAAGTGACGTCGTCGGCCGTCGGCTGGCGCTATTCTCGCGAAGCGCCCGAGAAACTGCAGGACCTCTCAACAGGTGCTGGTGTCAGCTGTTGTTTTGCCTTTTGCCCCCGACCCAACTCCTCAACTAGGCATCGAAGGTTATCCGGCAGCGGCGCCGCGACGATATCTGACCACAACTCACGCAGGCCTGCTCCAATGAGGTCCAAAGGTTTTTTGTTGTTCGGGAACATTCCCTCTCAGCCTTCCGACCAAACGTGC
>Ga0081455_10000591_pt1 | contig 46995 bp, 39 predicted proteins | sample TabmetS3T2R1_FD_70207 | JGI IMG/M metagenome (GOLD analysis project Ga0081455, IMG submission 70207) | Tabebuia heterophylla rhizosphere microbial communities from the University of Puerto Rico - S3T2R1 | ecosystem: Host-associated > Plants > Roots > Rhizosphere ...
TTGCCGGCATTCTGGCAACGCTGGCGCTGCTGCCGGACGCCGACCTGTTCGCCTTCGTGATGACCGAGAGCGTCACCTTCTGCCTGTACAGCCTGATGATGCTGGCGATGGTGCTGGCCCTGACCTCGCCGCAACGCCGGTACGCCGTCCTGGCCGGGGCTGCGCTCGGTCTGCTGTGCCTGGCGCGGCCGTCATTCCAGGTGCTGGCCCCGGTCCTGCCGGTACTGATCGGAGTGGGCGCGCGCTTCGTCGTCCCGCGCCCGCCGCGCGCGGCCTGGACCAGCGTGCTGGCATTCGCGGCGATGATCGAACCCGCCGCACCATTGAAGGCGACGCTGTTCTGACTGAAGGTGTTGCTGAATCCGGTACCGTGGAAGGTGACCGCCGTCCCGGGCGGACCGCTGATCGGACCGTACGAGTCGATCTTGACGGACGGCGACGTCGAGGTCCGGGTAATCGTCAGCAGGTTCCCGTTGGCATCATATGTGTACTGGGCCGTCGACCCGTCGGCTTCGACGACGGAAATGAGCCGGCCCAGTTGATCGTAGAAATACTGCGCTGCTTCGACCGGACCGGGATTTAGAATGGCGGCCAACGAAATCAGCGCCACTGCGATCTTCGTGCTGAGAGCTTTCATCGGCCGGCTCCGGATGCAAGGGAATGTTTCGAGATGAGCAAGGTGGACGTGACGGTTTGGGACGAACCGCGAATTGCGAATGGCGCTCGGGCCGATGCACGTCGCGACCTGTCGCGCGTGGTGTCCACGGCCGTAGTGATCGGGATACATGTGCTCGCATTCGCTGTATTGAGCTCGCTGTCGTTGCGGGCTGATCGCGGCATGGCGAAGATGTCGACGCCGATGGAGGCAGCGCTCGTCGAGACGCTGGCCCGGAACGAAGATTCGTGGCTCCCCGCCCCGCCGCCGGAGATCGCACCAGGCGTGATCGAGCTCCCCGAACCGACGCTCGGCGACATCTCAGAGGACGCGAATGAGGGAACCGCGCCGACTCTCTCGGGAATGTTCATACCGCCGCGCCCCGATTCGACGACTCCGAGCGGGCTATCGCAATTCGCGCGCCAGGCCTCACTACCTGCCGGGAAGATGGTGCGCGTGATCCTGCGTGTCGAGGTGCTGCCCGACGGCAGCACGGGCACGGTCGCGATCGACACGGCTTCTGGATTTCCGAGCGCAGATTCGGCCGCGGTGGAGTACGCGCGAACTCTGCGCTGGGTGCCGGCTTCATACGGCGGCGAGCCCACGGCGATGAAAGTGCGACTGCCGGTGGTTTTCACCGGCACAGGCTAGGCACCGACTCTCCCTGTCGATCTGCAATCGCCACTCCCTTGGCGCCGCCCTGCGGACGCTCTTCCGCGTGTTCTTCTTCGAACTATCTACGGATCGCGCGCCAATCTACCGAAATGCGGTGACGGAAATGTTGTCGATTTGTCGTATGAGCTTCCCAGCAATCCTAACTTTAGGTTTTTGCCCGGAATTTTCTTTTACTTCTCGCGATCGTTGATCAATATTTGATCAGAGAAACCCGCGCAGCGTCGTCACGACTTGCGTGTTGAGGGGATAAAGAAAAGAGCCGGCGGTTCATCTCCGCCGGCTCCTTACATCACATCCCGAGCGCTCCGCTCAGAACTTCCCACGCGCTCCAAAGAAGAACCGCTTGCCGAACGTCTCGAACTGAATCGGACGCGCCGGCGCATTCTGCTGCTCGAGCTGCTCGTTCGTGAGGTTGATGCCCTCGAGGAACAACGACACGTGGTCGTTGATCTCGAAGCCCGCGGACATGTCGAGCTGGCCGTACTCTCGGTTGAACTCGGGCAGGTTACCGCGGCCCGAGGCCGTGATCAGCCACTGGTCGCGCCAGTTGTACGACGCGCGCACGCTGAACTTCTGGTTTTCGTAGTACAGCGACGCGTTGTAGCTGTTGCGCGAGAGCCCGGGGAACGTGAGCGCCGAGCCGTCGATCGTGTTCCGCTGCGTGAAGCCCTTGTCCTTCTGGTACGTGTAGTTGGCCAGCACGCCGAAGCCGCTCCAGAACCCCGGCAGCTTGTCGAACGCGTACTGGAAGCCCGCCTCGACGCCGTTGATCGTCACTTCGTCATTGCTGTTCACCGGGCGGTTGACTTGATAGGCCACCGGATCGTTTTCGACGAACTCGGGCGCGGTCTGCAGCAGGATGAACCGCGAGATCTTCTTGCGGAATCCCGCGAGCGACGCATAGCTCGAATCGTTGAAGTACCACTCGAGCCCGAGGTCGTAGTTCGTCGCGAGGAACGGCAGCAGCGACGGATTTCCGCGCGAGCCCGAGTGGCCGACGATGTCGAGCGAGCGCCGGATGGCGAGCTGCGACGGCGACGGACGCGCGAGCACCTTGCCGGCCGCGGCGCGCAGCACGAACTTGTCGGGGATGAACGTCGCCTTGACGTTGAACGACGGCAGGTTCTCGTCGTAGCGGCCCTTGATGGTGCCGATCGGGAAACTGACGTTCGCGCCGTTCGCGATGCGCTGGTAACCGGTCGACTCGGTATCGGTATTCACGTGGCGAATGCCGATGTTGGCCGAGATCGGGACCGGGAGCTCATCCCAGTCGAAGCTGAGCTGGGTGAAGTAGCCGAGTGTCTTCTCGCTCACCGACCAGTTGTCGAGCCAGGCAATGAACGAGTTGTTGGTGCCGGCATTGGTGTTCGGAACCGTCACGTCGAGATTGCCCGCGAGCGGATTCACGGAGCCCGCGAGGGCCAGCGCCGCGGCAATCGTGTCGTAAGTGTTGTCGTTCCAGTACTTCACGCCGGAGAACCCGAGATCGCCCGTCGAAAAGTACGGATCCGGATTGGTGCGCGAGGTCTGGTCGATGATCTGCGCGATGTTGGCGCACGAAGTCTGCGCCACGACGACCGCGCCTGCGCTGTTGACGTCTGCGGACGGCGTGCGGCACGAGAGACGCACGGTCTTCTGGCGGAATTTCTGGTCGGTCGTGTAGTCGTGCTCCTGCACGCCCATCTTGATCTTGAGCCAGGTGGCGGCCTCGGGATGCCACTCGGCATTGAGACCGCCGGTCTTCTCGTCGGTGTTGTTGTCGCGCGGGTTGTAGACGGAATCGAGACGATTCACGCCGGTTCCCGACGTGAGATCGAATCCCGCCGGGAACTGGATGTTCGGCGCACCCGTATCGTTGTCGTAGTCGACGATGGCGCGTGACATGCCGAACACCTGCGCCGTGGAATTGATCTCGTCGTTGTGCACCTTGCCGCTCGCGTATTCGGCGCGCGCATCGACCGTGAAGTCGCCGCCGGTCCACTCGGCGCCGAGCACCGTCGTGTACTGCGTGCGGGTCAAACTACCGAGGATGTTGCGATACGACAGGTCGAGCGGCAGCGAGCCGTTCGCGCCGTTGCTGGTGAACTCGATGTGCCGCACGGTGTTGTCGTCGCCGACCACGATGTTCGCGTAGTCGAACAGGCCGCCGTCCGCGTTGAGCTGCAGCAGCGTGTTGTCGACGTCCTCGTGGCCGCGCGCGTAGGTGACGTCCCAATAGGTCTTGAAGTTGTCGGTGGGACGGAATTCGACCACCGTGCTCACGGCGCGACGCTCCGTCTCACGGCGGTTGTTGATGTAGCGCGGGATCTGCGGATACCAGTCGCAATCACCGTCGAGATCGAAATCGTTGAGCCGCGCGCCGCGCGACGCGGCCGCGGAGCAACCCTTCGGGTTCGCCAGCGTGGGCGGCACGGAGCGGTTCCAGCCGGTCGTGTTCGCGGTCGCATCGTAGAGATGGCGCTTTTCCCACTGCACCGCTACGAGCACGCCGAGCTTGTCGCCGAAGAACAGCCGGCTCCCGAACAGCGCGAGCTTGGGATCGGTCGACCCTGCAAGATCGGAGTACACGCCCTGCGCCGAGCCCGCGACGTAAGCCTCGGTCGAATCGAAGGGCCGGCGCGTCACGATGCGCACCGTGCTGATGCCGCCCTCGGTCATGTCGGCGGTCGGAGTCTTGACGACTTCGATACGCGACACGAACTCGACGGGCAGATCGCGGAAGTCGACGGCGCGGTCACCCGCCGCGACGGTGAGCGGCAATGCCGCCGTGCCATTCACTTCCACGCGGATGAGGTTCGGATCCGCACCGCGCACGCTGACCGAGCGACCCTCGCCGTCCTGGCGCGTGATCTGCACGCCGGTCACGCGCTGCAAGGCTTCGGAGAGATTCTTGTCGGGGAAATCGCCGATGTCTTCGGCGGAGATCGCATCGACGATCTGTGGAGCGTCCTTCTTGTATTCGAGCGCGTTCCGCAGTCCGGCACGGATACCCGTGACGACGACTTCTTCGACTTCGGTGGCCTGCGCGTCCTGCGCGTTTTGCGCCGGCGAGAGCGCAGGTGCGACGAGCATAGTCGCGGCGGTCAGGGACAGGAAAAACGTGGTTTGCGAGGCCGAAAAGCCTTTCAGCGAGATGGTCACAGTCAGAATCCCCCCTATTGACTGTGGCGGAATCTGCTCCGCTATGAACGAATTTGCAAGTTTATGCGCGAAATTATTCGCAAATTGGGGTCGGTTGGAAGCGCTTTCGAGCGAAACCAATCAGAATCGCGAAACGGCGGCACGAGCGGGGACCGCGGATTTCGGGCTGGAAAATCCGGCACTTGGGCTGCGAGGAAAGCCGGCGTTGCGCGCGCAACGCCGGCGGAATCTATTTCGCGGCGACCGGAAAACGCTGCAGCGAGTAGTAAGCGTCGAGCTCGGCCGGCGCATTCGCGTCGAACAACGTCTGCGACGCGAGACGCGCGTGGTACACGCGCGGGGTCTGGCGCGGATGAACCTTCGGCACCTCCACCGAGGCCAGCGCGATGTCGATCGACTTGCGGTCTGCGCCAATCGCGATGGACGCGACATTGTCGGGGTGCAGGTCGAGCTCGGGCGACCCGTAGTCGGGCGCGTCGCGATACGTCCACGATTCCATCGACAGCGCGCTCTTCAGCAGCTCGGGCGTGACGCCCGCGCCGAGCGCCTGCGTGAGCAGTAGTTTGAAGCCGCGCGGCGTCGCCTGCATCGCGACGATGCCGGGCGCGACGGTCTTTCCGTCCCATCGCACGTGCTGCAGGCTCGCAACCTTGCCGCCCTTCGCCTGCCAGCCGCGGCCCGTCTGGCCAAGCAGCAGGCTGCCGTCCGGCAGGAACACGGGCCGCATGACGCCCGACTCGAGCCCCTCGAAGAACGGCATCACGCTGCCCTGCTCGACGTCGCCGACCTTCTCGACGACGACGCGCAGCAGGTTCGATTGCGTCTGGTCGCCGATGAGCATCTGGCCCATGAACGGCCCGAAATTCTTCTGGGTGATCCACGCGGGATTGCCCGGCGAATTCGCGACGCGGTTGTGCGGGAACAGCACGATCGGCGTCTCGCGCTTGCCGGCGACCGCGTCGTACTGGATCTGCGGCGAATCCGGCGTCATGCCCGGCAGATCGACGAGTCCCGCGGGGTGGCCGTAGAACCTGCCCTGCTTGAGCTCGAAGAACTTCGACGTCGCGACGAAGTCGCCCTGGTTGTCGGCGTAGTAGATGCGCCCGTCGGGCGCGACGCCGAGGCTCGCGGGGCTGCGCATGCCGTTCGCGACCAGCTCCGCCTTGCCGTCGGGCTTCACGCGGATGGCCCAGCCGTTGAAGCCGCCGTACGTGCCCATGACCTTGCCGCCGCCCCACCAAGCGGCGCCGCTGCCGTCGTGCACGAGGTTGAGCGTGAAGTAGTAAGACCCGTCCTTGCCGCGCACGGGACCGTGCATGTAGCTGTGGTAGTTGCCGTGATACGAATGCGCGTCGAACAGCGTGTCGTATTCGTCGGCGATGCCGTCGCCGTTCGTGTCGCGAATGCGCGTGAGCTCGGCCTTCTGGCCGGCGACGACGACGAGACCCTTCGAGTCTTCCGCGACGACGCCCAGGCTGTCGAACAGCCCTTCCGCGAACGGCCGCCACTCGCCGTTCACGATGCGCCAGACACCCGCGGTGCGCGTCGCGACGACGATCGTGCCGTCCTTCGCGACGGACAGGCCCAGCGCCTCGAACAACTGGTCGCGGCCGTAATTGTCCTTGGGCGGATACCAGTTCTCGATCGAATATCCCGCGGGTAGTTTGGCCGTGACGGCGCCCTTCGTGACGGGCGAGCGTGCGAACGACGCATACGTCGAGGGCGCGGGCCGCCACGCCTTCTCGACGAGCCCGATCTTGGCCGTGAGCGTCGCCGGTGCGCCCGCGGGCAGCGTCCAGCGATCGCCGTCGATCGTGCCGGCGCTCACCTTCGCGTTCGCAAGCAGCACGGGATTCAGCCGGAATTCCTGCGGCGTCGGCCGCTTGCCCGCGACGCCGATCGTGAGCGTGCCATCGGCGGCGATGGCGGTCGTGACGTCGAGGAAGTTCTTGCCGACGCGATAGCGGAACGCCGGCGCGGCGGTCTTGCTGCGCGAGTCGCGCGTGTAGCCCAGGAACTGTGCGTCGACGGCGGCGACCTGCGCGAGCTGGTCTTCCTTCGCGTACAGCGACTTCTTCAACTGCTCGGTGTCGCCGAAGCGCGCTTCCTTGAAGCTGAAGTCGATGCGCTTGCCGCCGGGCGCGAGCGGCGCGAGTAGATAGTCGCGGTCGCCGAACGCGATCTCGCGGCTGTCGTAGCCGAGCGCGAGGCCGCGGCCGCCGCGGTTCGTGAGCTCGCCCGTCATGTCGAGGAAGCCGCCCTGCCAGATCCTCGCGATCGAGAGGATACGCGGGTCGAACGTGTAGTTGACGCCGCTCGGGAAGCCCACGTGGATGCTGCGCGCGGAAACGCCCGCGACCGGGCCGCGCTGCATGCGCACCGTATCGCCGACGAGGAATTGCAGCCGGTCGGCGAGCGGGTCGTAGGGCTCGGCGGGCACGAGCGCAGCGAGCTTGATCGCGGGGCCGCGATCCATGGGCTCGTTGAGCGTCGCGAGGTATGCGCCGAGCGCATCGATCTGCTCGTCGCTCAGCAGGTCCTTCGTGAACGTCGGCATGAGCGGCTGGTAGGGCTGGCCCTTCGTCGGGCCGTTTTCCGCAACCGCGAGCTGCGCGGCCGGCTCGCGCAGCGAGCGCAGCAGGTAGTCGCGATTCGCCTTGACCTGGAAGCGATTCGCGGCGGCGCCTTCCGCGACTTCGCGTGACCGCGCCTCGCGCCGGAAGAGTCCGTAGAGGTTGGGCCCCGTGCTCACGCCCGCCGCGTTGGGCTCGACGAGATGGCAGGCCTCGCAGCCGACCGACGTGAACAGCTCCTTGCCGCGCGCGACGAAGTCGACGAGATTCTTCTCGTTCGTCTCGCCGCCCGACGCCGCGGGCGGTTTGATCTGCGCGTAGTCCGCGAGCTCGTATCGCACGTTGCGCAGGCTGAACGGTCCCTGCACGACGGTGAGCAGATTCGGACCGCCGCGGTCTTCGGCATCCCAGCGCGCGCCGGGCCCGGATTTTTCGAACACCACGTTCTTGCGCGCGTCGGTGCCGACGCGCAGGTCGAGCGCAAGAGCGTTGTCAGTTTTGGTATAGCCCGCGTCGAAACGCGGACCCCTGAAGCGAATGAACACGGGCACCCAGTCGCCCGTGCCCTTGAGCTCGACGGGATAGCGTCCCATGACGTGCAGCACCGCGCTCGCGCCCGCGGGTGCGCGGAAATCGAACGACGAAACGGTGTCGCCGAGATGGCCGCGCGTTTCCAGTGCGTCGGCCGACGCGGCCGGACCGTGCGTGAGCACGCCGTCGGCGGCGGTCCATTCGGCATTCGGAGCCAACGGCCCGAATGGATCGGTGGCGGCGAGCGTCGCGAAACTCGCGAGCGCAAGAATGGTCAACACCCCCCGGGTGCGGCGGCGGATTTCGAGCATGGAACCCCCTTCGGTGCCGCTACACTAACTGAAATCAAACGGAGTCGCCCCTTGCTTTGGATGCTGCTTGCCGCCGATGGCGGTGTCGTAACGCCCGCGCCCGCCGCGGAAATCATCGTGACCGGATCGCGCGTGGCCACGAGCCCCGATGACGTCGGCGCGAACGTCACCGTGCTGTCGCGCGAGGAATTCGACGTCGAGAAACCTGCGCGCGTCGAGGACCTGCTGCGCCGCGTGGCCGGCGTGCACATCGACCAGGTCGGCGGCCGTGGCGGCACGGGCTCGCTATACCTGCGCGGCGCCGATCCTAACTACACGCTCGTGCTCGTCGACGGCGTGCGCGTCAACGACCCCACGAATGCGCGCGGCGGTTCGTTTGACTTCTCCACGCTCGACGTCGCCGACATCGAGCGCGTCGAGATCGCGCGCGGCCCCTATTCCGCGGTCTACGGCGGCGATGCGCTCGCGGGCGTCATCAACATCGTGACGCGCCACGCGCCGCGCGACCGCACCACCGCGTCGCTCGACGCGATGGGCGGTGCGTACGACACGCGGGAAATCGCGCTGAATGCAGGCGGTCCCGCGGGCGCCGGCAACTGGAATTTCGGCGCCAGCGATTCGAACGAAGGCGGCATCGTGCGCGGCAATCACTTCGATGCGCAGCGCGTTTCAGGCAGCTTCGACCAGGCCTGGGGCAATACTTCCCTGTTCGTCACGGGTCGCTATTCCGAATCCGATCGCGCGAGTTGGCCCGACGACAGCGGCGGCTTCGACTTCGCGGCGATCCGCGAGACGGAGAAGCGCTCGGCCAACGAGACGGTGCTCGGCGCCGGGCTCGACACGCGTGTCGGCGACGCCACGTTCGGCCTCACGCTCGGGTTCTTCGACCGCGATGAGAACGACGACTCTCCGGGCATCGCGCCGGGCGTGCGCGATCCGTTCGGCGTGCCGCCGAGCGTCGTCGACAGCAACCTCAGGCGCTACTCGGCGACGCTCACGGGGTCGCAGAAATTCTCGGATGCGGTGTCGGTCGCGTACGGCGTGGACTGGCTGCGCGAGGAAGGCACGAGCGATGGCTCGCTCGATTTCGGCGGCGGCTTCCTCGTGCCCACGTCGTTCGAGCTCACGCGTACGTCGTGGGCACCGTTCGCGGAAGTGCGGCTCAATTCGAGCTTCGGCCTGTCGACGCAGGCCGGCGTGCGCGTGGACAAGCCCGACGGCTATTCATCCGTCACGAGCCCGCGCGTGCGCGTCGCGTACGAGATCGCGGATTCCGGGCTCACCATCGCCGGCGCGTGGGGCAAGGCCTTCAAGCTGCCGTCGATGTACGCGCTCGGGCACCCGCTGGTCGGCAATCCCGACCTCGTGCCGGAGCGCAGCAACTCCCACGAGGTCGAGCTGTCGCAGACGCTCGCCGACGGCCGTGCGCGCTGGAGCGCCACGTGGTTCGACGGAGAGTTCAAGAACGCGATCGACTTCGATGCGGGCCCGCCGCCGCAGCTCGTCAACCGCAATCGCGTCGACACGCATGGCGTCGAGCTCGCGGGAGAAGTGCGCGCGAACGACCAGTGGTCGTTCGACGGCAGCGTGACGAACGCGAAGAGCCGCATCGCCTCCACGGGCAACGAGCTGCGCAACCGCCCCGAATGGCGCGGCGGTATCGGCGCGCACTGGGCGCCGCTGTCGAGCCTGCGGTTCTCGGCGTCCGCGACGTACGTCGGCGGCGCGCTCGATTCGTCGATCGCGACGGGCGACGTGCGGCTCGATTCGTACACGCGCGTCGACGTGTCGGGCGTGTGGCAGATGTCGCCGAAGCTCGAGGCGTACGTCGCCATCGACAATCTCACGGACGAGAAGTACGAGGAGTTCGTCGGCAACGAAGTGCGCGGAATCCTGCCGCGCGCGGGCGTGAAGCTGTCGTTCTGATCGCAAGACATTCCCGCTGGAACGTCGTTGATCCGGGTCAGTCGTCGTGGATCGGCTGGCCGAGACCGATGTTGTTGCCGTCCGGATCGCTGATGCGGCCGTCACGCATTCCGTAGTGGCGATCTTCGAGCGGCACGAGCTCGCGCGCGCCGCCGCGGATCGCGCGCGCGAAGTACTCGTCGATGCCGGTCAGGTTGATGTACGCGTGGGACGGCACCGGTGTCGCGCTCTGCACGAGCATGATCTCGATGTTGTCCTTGCAGACGGCGGCGTGCGTAATCGGCTCGCCGACCTGCCAGCCGACGGAAAAGCCGAGCACGTCACGGTAGAACGCGAGCGCGCGCGTCATGTCGGCGACCTGGAACACGGGCGAAATGTGGCGGAGCGTCATGGCGGGCCTCCGATGAAAAGAAGGGCGGACTCGCGTCCGCCCTTCCGACTCTACCGCACGAGGGCGTGCGCGCTACTGCTTGAGGTCGAGTACGACGGGCTTGTATCCGCCGCGGCCGCGGAAATAGAGGATGAGGCCGAGGTACACGATGAACATGATCACCGGGAGGATCGCGATCTTGCGCAGCGCATCGTGCCGCGACTCGTGGTCGATCGAATCGAGCACCGCCTTCTGCTCCGCGGGCGCGGCAGCGCGCTTCGCAGGATCGATCGCGGTGTACTTCCCGAAGATTCCCGTCTTCTCCGTCGCGAGCTGCGCGGAGATCTGCGTGCCCTGTTTCGCATCGTAGGCCGCGACGCCATTCACCATCTGGCCATCGAGCACCTGGCCGATGATCGGGCCGCCGATGACGCCCGCGCCGAGCATGCCGATGCCCGCCACGACGTTGAGCGTGATCGCGCCACCGCGCGGCGACTGTTCCGACACGACGCCGAGTGACGTGGGCCAGAAGAACGCCTTGCCGAAGCTGTAGATAGTCGCAGCCACGACAATCATTGCAGCCCCCGCAGACTTCGACAGCAGGAACAAGCCGGCGGCCGCAACCAATGCCGAAATGGCGAGCAACCCGAGCGGCGAGAACCTGTGGATCAGCGGTCCCGCGAACAGGCGCAGCACGAGCACGATCGCCATCGCGTAGACGAGCACCCATCCCGCATTGACGCCGAGGTCGGTCATCGCCGGCGTGAGGATCGAGGTGATCCAGCTGTCGGTGCCGAGCTCCGTGATCGCGAGCGGGATCATCACGAGGATCATCACGATGAAGATCGGGCGCCCGATCGCGCGCGACCACAGGCCGTAGCCGACGGTGAGCGCGGCAATGAGGATCCACTTCACGGCGTTCGAGAGATCGAACCACTCGGCGATCGCGTAGACCATGAGTCCCGCGACCACGAACGCGCTCACGAAGCCCGCTTCCGCGAGCATCTCGCGATACGAGACACCCGCGGCGACGCGCTCGCTCTGCGGGAAGCTGCGCGGGATCAGCAGCACGATGTAGGTGATGACCGGGATGAGGATCAGCGTCATCTTCGCGCGCCAGCCCATGTCGACGGGCAGCATCATCGCGAGCAAACCGCCGAGCACGAAGCCCGCGGGCCAGCCGGCGTGGAGCCGGTTGAGCCACGTGGTCTTGTCGTGGCGGAATTGCGCGGCGATCAGCGGGTTGATGCCCGCTTCCACGGCACCGTTGCCGAGCGACAGGATGAACGTGCCCCAGTAGAGCGCCCAGTAGCCGTGCGCCTGCAGCAGCAGCACGAGACCCACGACGTGGCAGGCCGCGGCGAACCACAACGTCGCCTTGAACCCGATGCGATCGATGACGAGCGACAGCAGCACGATGCTGATCGCGAACGGCCAGAGTCCGACGCCGTTGAGCACGCCCTTCTGCGTCTCCGTCAGCGCGAATTCCGTTCCCCACGAATCGATGGAGAAGACGCGCAGGATGAAGCAGAACGACGTGGCCACCAGCGCGGCGAAACACACCGTGAACGTCTTCTTGGCCTCGGCTGAAACCGGCATCGCGCCGGCCATAGCGGCTTCTGTACTCATTGTCCAACCCCCTCGGCAGTAATAGTTAGGTCAAATCCTCGTCCAGGCGCTGTTCGACTTGCCCGACTTCAGCACCGCCTCGATGAACGCCATGACGCGCGTGCCCGTCACGACATCGGGCGCGAACAGCGCGGCCGCCTTCGGCGAGCGTGACTCGAGTCTTGCCGTCACGCGCTCGGCGAAATCGGTGTAGAGCTGCGAGAACGCCTCGATGAAACCTTCGGGGTGCCCGCCCGGCAGCGCGACGGAGCTCGTCGGCGTGCCCGGATCGCCGCGGCGCACGAAGCGCGGCGCTTCGCCCGCCTCGACGATGAGCAGCTCTTCGGGCCGCTCCTGGAACCACTGCACCGAACCGTTTTCGCCATAGACGCGCAGACGATGCGAGTTGAGGTGTCCGATCGCGACCTGGCTCGCCCACAGGCTGCCGCGCGCGCCGTTCGCGAAGCGCAGCAGCACGTTCACGTTGTCGTCGATGGTGCGGTCCGGGACGATCGCGCTCACGTCGGCCGCGACCTCGGCAACCTTCTCGCCCGTCACGAACTCCGCGAGCTGGAACGAATGCGAGCCGATGTCACCGAGCGCGCCGGCGCCCGCGAGCTTTGGATCGGTGCGCCAGCTCGCCTGCTTCTGCCCGGTCTTCTCGAGCGCGGTCGCGAGCCAGCCCTGCGGGTACTCCGCCTGCACGACGCGCAGCTTGCCGATGAGCCCGTCCGCGATGAGTTGCTTCGCGTGCCGGATCATCGGGTAGCCGGTGTAGTTGAAGGTCACGCCGAGCAACCGCTTCCTGTCGGCCGCGAGCTTCACGAGCTTCTCGGCGTCGGCGAGATTGGTCGTCAGCGGCTTGTCGCAGATCACGTCGAGGCCGGCCTCGAGGCAGGCTGCGGACTGCACGTAGTGCACGTGGTTAGGCGTGACGATCGACACCACTTCGATGCCGTCGGCGCGCTTCGCCTCGGCGGCGAGCATCGCCTCCACCGACGGATACGCGCGCGCAGGATCGACGTTGAGCGCGGTCGCGGAGCGCTTCGTCTTCTCGGCATCCGAGGAGAACACGCCCGCGACGAGTTGATAGCGGCCGTCGAGCCGCGCCGCCATGCGATGCACGGCGCCGATGAACGCGCCTTCACCGCCGCCGATCATTCCCCAGCGCAGTTGCCGCATTTACTTGAGGCCCAGCGTCTTGAGCGCAACCGAGTTGTCGCCGCCGGCCGCGAAGTCGTCGAACGCCTTCTCGGTCACGCGGATGATGTGTTTCTTGATGAACGGCGCACCTTCGCGCGCGCCGTCCTCGGGATGCTTGAGTGCGCATTCCCACTCGAGCACGGCCCAGCCTTCGTAGTTGTTGGCCGCGAACTTCGAGAAGATGCCGTTGAAGTCGACCTGGCCGTCGCCGAGCGAACGGAAGCGGCCCGCGCGGTTCACCCAGCTCGCGTAGCCGGAATACACGCCCTGCTTGCCCGTGGGACGGAATTCCGCGTCCTTCACGTGGTACATCTTGATGCGGTCCTTGTAGATGTCGATGTACGCGAGGTAATCGAGCTGCTGCAGGACAAAGTGCGACGGATCGAACAGGATCTGGCAGGCCTCGTGGCCTTTCACGCGCTCGAGGAACATCTCGAACGTCTCGCCATCGAAGATGTCCTCGCCCGGATGGACTTCGAAGCAGCAGTTCTGGCCGTTGTCCTTGAACACGTCGAGCAGCGGCTTCCAGCGCTTCGCAAGCTCGTCGAAGGCGGCCTCGATGAGGCCTGGCGGGCGTTGCGGCCACGGATATAGATAGGGCCACGCGAGCGCGCCCGGAAACGCGGCGCAGTTCCGGAGCCCGAGATTCCGGCTGGCCTTCGCAACGAGCTTCATCTGCTCGACGGCCCACGCCTGGCGCTTCGACGGATTGCCGTGCACTTCTTTCGGCGCGAAGTTGTCGAACTGCAGGTCGTATGCCGGATGCACCGCAACGAGCTGGCCCTGCAGGTGCGCGGCGAGCTCCGTGATCTCGACTTTGTGCTTCGCGGCGACGCCCTTGAGCTCGTCGCAGTACGTCTTGCTCTCCGCCGCCTTCGCGAGATCCATCACGCGGCCGTCCCACGACGGCAGCTGCACGCCGACATAGCCGTAGCCCGCGGCCCACTTGCACATGTCGTCGAAGGTCTGCAAGTGCGGGCCGTTGCCCGCGAACTGCGCCAGGAAAATCGCCGGTCCCTTGATCGTCTTCACGTGCGCCCCTTCAGCGTCCGGTAGTTAGACAGTCAGCTTCGACAGGTAGTCAGCGCTCATCTTCGCGGACTCCATGATCGGCCGCGTGAACGGCTCTTCCTGCTCGTAGAAGAAGTGCCGCGTGCCGTTCGCATGCGCGGTGCCGATCACCTTCTTCCAGTCGATGGTGCCTTCGCCGATGGCCGTGGTCGTGGACTTGCCCGGATCGTCCGCGAGCTTGCCGATGTCCTTGACGTGCAGCGCGACGACGCGGCCCTTGTACTTGTTCAGCACCGCGACGGGATCCTGGCGCGCGGCCACGGCCCAGCCCACGTCGAGCTCGATCTTCACGAGGTCGGGGTCCGTCGAGCCGAACAGCGTGTCGAAGGCCGTCTGGTCGCCGAACTTTTTGAACTCGACGTGATGGTTGTGATAACCAAATTGCATACCTGCGGCCTTCACGGTCTTGCCGAACTTGTTGAAGAGCTCCGCGTTCATCTTCCAGTCGCCCGGATCGAGCGCGTCCATCTTCTTCGCCCACTCGAGCTTGGCCTTGGCCGCGGCCGACATCGGCGACGAGCAGATGATGAACCTGAGACCGAGCGTCTTCGCGTCCGCGATGATCGAGTCGCCCTTGGCCGCGATGTCGTCGGCGCCCGCGTGCATGCTCACCGGCGTGAGGCCGACCTTCTTGAGCAGCGCGCCGATGTCGGCGGCCGTTTTGCCGTAGAAGCCGGCGAATTCGATTTCGCGGAAGCCGAGCGCGTAGAGCTTCTTGAGCGTGCCCTCGAGGTCCTTCTCGGCCTCGGATTTCACGGTCCACATCTGGATACCGAGCGGGATCTTCGTGCCGGCGGCGAACGCTGCCTTCGAGATCAACGATCCGGCCGCCATGCCCGCACTTGCGGACACGAGAAACGTACGTCTGCTCAGCATGAAAGCGCCCCCTCTATTTATTTGGCGGGCCGGCGCAGTGAGCCCAGTCCCGGACGCCGGAGTACACGGCATCGGGCCGCCGGACGTCAAGTTCGGGCGGCCCCCGTGCTCTAATCGTGCGATGACCAACCGCCTGGATCGCGCCGTCGATTCCGCGCGCGATCACGTGCTCGGCCCCGAGCGCGCCGAGATCACGCTCGTCGAGTACGGCAGCTACGACTGCCCGCACTGCCGGGCTGCGAATGCGCGCATCTCGGAGGTGCGCGAGCAATTGGGCGAGCGCGTGCGCTACGTGTTCCGTCATCGCCCGATCACCGGCAGCGACATCGCGCGCCGTGCGGCCGACCTCGTCGAAACGGCCGAGACGCCCGATGAATTCTGGGCCGCCCACGTCACGCTCATGACGCGCTCGCGCACGCTCACCGAGGACGACCTCGTCGCCGTGCGCGAGGAGCTGCGGCTCGACGAACTACCCGACTCGGCGCGGCGCGCGGACGCGGCGCGCGAGCGCGTCGGCGCCGACATCGCGAGCTCGCACGCGAGCGGCGTGCGCTTCACGCCGACGTTCTTCATCAACGGGCTGCGCTACGACGGCCCGTGGGACGAGGCGTCGTTCACCGATGCGATGCTCGGCTCGCTCGGTTTCCGCGTGCGCAGCGCCGCGCTCAACTTCGCGAGCTGGGCGCCGTCGACGGGCGTGCTGCTGCTGCTCGCCACGCTCGTGAGCGTGATCCTCACGAACTCCGCCGCCGGTCCGGCGTTCGCGGATTTCTGGCAGACGTCGTTCGGCCTGAGCCTGGGAGATGCTGCGTTTCGACTGTCGCTGCTGCACTGGGTGAACGACGCGTTGCTGACGGTGTTCTTCCTCGTCGTCGGCCTCGAGATCAAGCGCGAATTCACCGTCGGTCACCTGGCGTCGCGGCGCAGCGCCGCGCTGCCCGTGGCGGCGGCCATGGGCGGCATGGCCGTACCCGCTCTTATATATGTGTCCGTCGTGCCGGCCGGGAGCTGGCAGATCGGCTGGGGCGTTCCCATGGCCACGGACACGGCGTTTGCCGTTGCGCTCATCGCGGTGATGGGTGCGCGCGTGCCGGTCGAGCTGCGCATCTTCCTCACGGCCGCGGCAATCGTCGATGACATCGGGGCCATCATCGTCGTCGCGTTTTTTTACTCGAGCAAGCTCGCGTGGCTGCCGCTCGCCGGCGCGCTCGCCGCGACGGGAATGCTCGTGCTGCTCAATCGCTCGGGCGTCTATCGAGTGACGTGGTACCTCATCGTGGGCGTGGTGCTCTGGGCCTGCGTGCACGCGGGCGGACTGCACGCGACGCTCGCGGGCGTGCTGCTCGCGGCGTTCATCCCGACGCGTCCGCCGCCTGACTACCGCGCGCTGGTCGCGCAGGCCGATGCGATCCTCACCGCCGAGGCCGCGCACGGCGGCGAGCAATTCCGCCACGGTCCGTCCGCGCCGGCGCTGCGCGAGCTCGATGCGATCCACGATCGCCTCGAATCGCCGGCCGATCGGCTGCTGCGCAACGTCGCGCCGCGGTCGAGCTATCTCGTGCTGCCGGTGTTCGCGCTCGCGAATGCCGGCGTCGTGATCTCGGCCGAGGTGCTCGGCGGGCACGGGCGGCTCATGGCCGCGATTGTCACGGGCCTCGCAGTCGGCAAACCCGCAGGCTTCCTGCTCGCGTCGTGGGCCGCGGTGAAGCTCAAGGCTGCCGAGAAACCGGCGGCCTATTCGTGGCGGCAGCTCGGCGGCGCCGGCGCGCTCGCGGGCATCGGCTTCACGATGTCGCTGTTCATCGCGGGGCAGGCTTTCGCCGCGCCCGCGGATTTCGCCGCCGCGAAGATCGCAGTCTTCGCGGCGTCGATCGTCTCCGCGCTGATCGGCGTGGCGGTCCTGTGGACCGCGCCGTCTCAGGGTGCGGTCGAACGGACCACCGGAGTCGAGTGACCGACCGAGCTCGACGCGTCGACGTTCGCGCCCTCGTGCACGCCGACGCCGAGACGCGTGACGAGCTCGCCGCCGAGCCAGCCGGTCACGAGCGCGAGCAGCACGCCCGCGAACGAGCACACGTATGCGGCATCGGGAGCATCCGTTGCGCGCCCATAGCGCAGCCACGCGCTCGCGACGAACAACAGCGTCACGATGAGATTGCCGGCGCCGTGCACCGCGCCGACGCGCCACGCGCGCGTGCCGCGCGGTATCGCGAGCCAGTCCACGAGCCCGAACGGCGCCGCGAGCAAGCCGCCGACGACGCCCGCAATGAGCATCCAGAACGCGACGACGGCAAACAGCGCGTTATCGGTGCCGAAATAGACGAGATCGAATACGACCGCCGTCGCCAGCAGCCCGAGTGGAAACACGATGAGCATCTGGTGGACGGAATGTCCTAACAACCTGGCGCGCGCCTCCATGGGAACCTCCTCGTGGGAGTTGCGGGAGATGGTGTAACGCAGCAAGCGCCATGCCACACACGCCTGCCGCCGGACGCCCGCAACGGGCCCGCACTTGGCCGAACGAAGGCGCATGCCGGAAATTATTGCCGCCGGCGGCAAGGAAATACCGGGCGTGTCCTACACGCAATGTTCGCGGACTACATGACAGTTCCTTTCCGGGCGCAATAATCCTAATTTGAGCCATGGACGGAAACGGCCGTGATGTCGATCTCACGGGGGCACGGGCGTCGTCGCGGCCAATCTACCGCGAGCTCGCTCCGGCACCCGATCTCGCGGAATACGTAGCCTGTGGCTGGGTTCGCGTCGTGGGGCCACGCGAGAGTGCGGATGCCGTACCCATCGTGCCTGACGGCTGCTCCGACATCCTGGTATCGGACGGCGTTCCGCCCCGGATCGTCGGCCCCGATACGCGCACGCGGTGGATCAAACTACACGCCGGTACCGTGATCACCGGGCAGCGCCTGCGGCCCGGCGCATTGCGGGCAGTCCTCGGCGTCCGCGCGTCGGAGCTGGTCGACACGAGCGCAGCGCTCGCGGATCTCGCGAGCTCGGCGCGCGCGCTGCATTCCCGGCTCGATGCGGCGGGCACTCTCAACGCGCGCCTGCTGCTGCTCGAATCCTGGGTGCGCGACAGGCTCGCCCCGAGTGCGCGCGATCGGGCGGTGGTCGCAGCTGCCCGCGTCCTGGCGCGGAGTGGCGCGGACATGGATCGCCTCGCGACGAATCTCGGCTGGAACGCGCGCATGCTCCATCGTGAGTTCGTCGCGACCTGTGGCTACGGACCCAAATACCTGCAGCGCGTGGTCCGTGTCCAGCGCACCGTGGGCTTCGCGCGCGCGGCAGGGGGACAGCTGCGGTTGTCCGACCTCGCCGGGATGTCGGGATTTTCCGATCAGGCGCATCTCACGCGCGACTTTCGCGCGATCTTCGGCTTCACACCGCGCGAATATCTCGCGACGGCCGAGCCGCAGCTCGGGCGATGGTTGACGGAGAACTGGTAGTTGTCCGAAACGTGCAAGACGGCGGCGTGGAAAAGCCTTAGCTTGCGCGCTTTCATTCTGCCGGGAGCCCGTGATGTCCACGCAAGGTCTGAAGGTGAAGTTCGTCGCTGGATTCGGTCCGATCGTGAAGAACCCGCCTGCGAGCGCCGCGTTCTATCGCGACACGATCGAGCTGCCGCTCGAGGCAATGCAGGGCGATGCCAACTACCTGCATGGCGAAAGTATCGACGGCGTGAAGCATTTTGCGCTTTGGCCGCTGAAGGAAGCCGCGCGGTCTTGCTTCGGCAACCCGGAGTGGCCTGTTACACATCCCGAACCCAATGCCTGGCTCGAGTTCGACGTCGAAGACGTCGCGAGCGCATCGGCCGAGCTGCAGAAACGCGGCTGCACACTGCTCGTCAACAATCGCAAGGAGCCCTGGGGGCAGATCGTCACGCGTCTGCTGAGTCCCGAGAATATCCTCATCGGCATCACGTTCACGCCATGGCTGCGCAAGTGATGGACAAGCGCGTCGGCACCATCACGCTCGGCGTCCACGATCTCACGCGCGCGCGACGCTTCTATGAAGAAGGCCTCGGCTGGACGCGCGACGGCGGCGAAAGCGACATCGCGTTCTACCAGTGCAACGGGTTCGTGTTCGGTCTCTACGAGTGGCCGGCGTTTGCGAAGCATGCGGGCCTGCCCGGCGCGGCGGCGCCGGGCTTTCGCGGCAGTGCGTTGGGATATTGCACGCGCACACGCGCCGAGGTCGACGCGGTGGTGGCGAGCGCCGAGAAGGCCGGCGCCACGATCACCGTGCGCCCGCGCGATGCGTTCTGGGGTGGCTACAACGCGTATCTCACCGATCCGGACGGCCACCTGTGGGAAATCGCGTGGAACCCGCACCTCGTCATCACTGAACGCGGCGAGCACCTCATCAAGCGTTCGTGACATCATCGGCACGAGAGGTGAGCATGAGCAGCGTGATGAACAGTGAACCCGCGAGCCCCGCGTCCCGTGTAACGCGCGAGCAGCTCGTGCACCAGCTCTACGAAGCGGCCGAGCTCGAGCACAACCTCATGTGCACGTATCTCTACGCGGCGTTCAGCCTGCGCACGAGCGTCGAGGAAGGATTGACGGCGCAGGAAGCCGAGGCCACGACGCGCTGGCGCCGCGCGATCCTGCAGGTCGCCATCGAGGAGATGGGCCACCTGACCGCGGTGTGGAACATCACGGCCGCGCTCGGCGCGAGCCCGCGCTTCGGGCGGCTCAACTTCCCGCTCGATCCGGGCGGCCTGCCCGCGAACGTCGTCGTGCGACTCGCGCCGTTCAACGAGGCGGTGCTGCAGCACTTCATCTTCCTCGAGCGCCCTTCGTGCTCGAGCGAGCCCGATGGCGAAGGCTTCGCGCCCGAGTTCACGTTCAAGCGCGGCGATGCGCGCGCGGCGACGCGCGTGACGCCGATGCCGATCGATTACGACACCGTCGGCGACTTCTACGTCGTGATGTCGAACCGGCTCAAGGATTTCGTCGCGCGCGTCGGCGAGAAGGAGGCGTTCTGCGGCGACCGCAACCTGCAGATCTCGCGCAAGGAGATCGACTTCCAGGGCTGCGATCCCGTCATCTGCTCGATCACCGCGCTCAAGGCATTCGACGCCATCGTGAACCAGGGTGAAGGCGCCGCGGAGCACACCGCGGATTCGCACTTCGCGCGGTTCATCGCGATCCGCGAGGAGCTCAAGGCGCTCAAGGCCGCGAACCCGGCCTTCGACCCTGCCTATCCCGCCGCCGTGAACCCGGTGCTGCGCCGGCCCGTGCGCACGGGCGCGCGCGTGTGGCTCGAGGCGGAAGACGCGGCCGCGACGGTGGACGTCGCGAACTCCGCGTACATGCTGATGCTGCGGCTCCTGTCGCACTCGTACCTGATCCCGCGTCCGCATCCCGCGAAGGCGCTGTGCATCGACCTCGGCTTCGGGCTCATGCGCGCGGTGGCGCCGCTCGCCGAGCGCGCCGCCCGACTGCCGGCGGGGCCGTCGAATCCGAACTGCAACGCCGGCATGTCGTTCACGGCGTTGCGCGATGCCGCGCCGCTGCCGCCGGGCAACGCCGCCGCGAAATTCTTCATCGAGCGGCTGCAGGAGTTGTCGGCCGGCGCGCAGGCGCTCGCCGCCAAACAGGACGACGCGCGCGTGGCGCAGGCCGCGAGGATCATCGCCGACCTGCTCGTGCGGGCCGAGCGCGGATTCGCGGGACTCGCGAACGAAGCGCCGTTGTTGAGCGCAGCTCCGCCGCCGCCGCGTGCGGTGCCGGCACCCGTGGCCGCCACGGCTCCCGCTGCGAATGCACCGGGCGCGGCGGTCATCGAACCCGGCAACCTTGCGCCGACGCCGCGCACCGTGGGCGACGTCGACTACATCGAAGGCCGCGACCTCACACTCATCTATGAAGGCAAGAAGTGCATCCACTCGCGCTTCTGCGTGACGTGGGGACCGAAAGTTTTCCTCGCTAACATCAAGGGCCCGTGGATCAATCCGGACAACATGGACACGGACGCCCTCGCGGAGATCGCGCACGTGTGCGTATCGGGCGCGATCCGCTACAAGCGCAAAGATGGCAAGCCCGACGAACAGCCGCCGCCCGTGAACATGATTTCAGTGCGCGAAGGCGGACCGTATGCGATCCGCGCGGACATCCGGCTCAATGGCGAACCGGCGGTGAGCCATCGCCTCACGCTGTGCCGCTGCGGCGCCTCGAAGAACAAACCGTTCTGCGACGGCTCGCATCACGAAGTCAACTTCGCCGCGAGCGGGGAGCCGCCGACCGGCAAGGCCGACATGCTCGCCGTGCGCGACGGACCGCTCGCGATCGACCCGCAGGTAGATGGACCGTTGCAGGTGCGCGGCAACATGGAAATCATGTCTGGCACCGGGCGCGTCGTCGCACGCCTCGAGAACGCAAAGCTCTGCCGCTGCGGAGGCAGCAGCACGAAGCCCTTCTGCGACGGAACCCACGCGAAGATCGGCTTCCGGTCCTAATGGGGACACTCCCCATTTTCTAGAAAATGGGGTCAGGGCTCGGGATCCTGTTAGCACCGCTTCCCGGTTCGAAGGATTTTCGGCCCGCGGGTCGAGCGCGCTTCAGGAATTTGCGAAGCGCAAATTCCTGGCGTCCGCTCGTCGTTCGCTGCGCGCCTCTACATTTTCAAAAACGGCGAGTCGATGAGCACTACAACGGCGCGCGGCCGCTCTCTCCTCGCCGCTCTCTACGCGGGCCGAAAATCCTTCGAACCGGGAAGCTGCGTCATCTCGAGACTCAGGCCTGACCCCATTTTCTAGAAAATGGGGAGTGGCCCCATTAGAAGTGCCAGACGCCGCCTAGCTCCGCCGGGTAATCCCAATGGCCTCGCATGTCGCCGTGTGTGTTGTCCAAGCCGACCAGCGCGAGGTTCGGGTCGTCCGAGCGTGCGGCGCCGTCGAGGTGGCTCGCGGCGGCCGTGAGGCGGAGGTCGAAGTTCGTCCACGGGGAGTACTGCACGCCGGTCTCGACGCGCTGTTCGAACACCGTCGTCGGCTTGCTGAGCTCTATGCGTGTCGCCTCGAGATTGCCGATGGGCTCGATCGTCGCGCGTGTCGCGTCGAGGCGCGTCGCGCCGAGTGCGGCGCCCACGAACGGCTGGAAGCGTGCGCCCTCGAGAAAGTTGTAACGCACACCGGCCGCGAGCTCGCGCGATGCGGTATCGCCGAAGCGCGCCATGACGGGCGATAGCGGCGTGATGCCCTGCGGCTCGAACGTGCCGAGACGCTCGCTCGCGCCGTCGAACTCCGCGTACGCGGCGCGGCCGAATGCCGTGAGCTGCGGCGCGAGCTTGAAGTCGAGCTCGGCGCCCGCGGTGTACTTGTCGCGGTACGCGTCCTCGAGATTGAGATGGTTGTACGTGATGGCACCCGCGTTGTCCGGCAGCTGGAACGCGAGATCGTTGCCGCGGAAGTCGCCCGACACCGATGCGTTCGTGCCGCCGAACAGCTCGACGCTCGCCTTGTCGGTGAGCGGCAGCGCCTGTGCAGCGGCGGAAGCGGCGGCGCAGGCCGCGGCGATGACCAGGGAGAGCGAAGATTTCATGGCCCACTCCTTTGTTAGGGGTGCTGGCTAGACCGCAGCTTCTCGCCACGAGTTGCAGCGCGCGGCGTTAAGAACGCGTAAGCGCGACGTCACGGGAACGTGTCAACGCCAACGCTCGTTCTGCGTTCGTGCAAGTTTCAACGCGCGGTCACGCGCGTGACATGACGTGCGCGAATGATGCGACCCCTTCAGTCACATCAGGGAGTCAGCATGCGTCACGCCCGCGTGGCCGCGATTGCGGCAAGTTTCGTTTGCGCGTTCCTGTCCGCGGCCGCGATGGCCGGGGACAATTCCTACAACGGCTACGACCACGATGGTGAACGCCACGAGCGCGGCGATCCGTCGATCTCGGTCGGCGTGCGACCGATGTTCCTCGTCTCCGGCATGCACGACAGCTGGCTCAAGCGCAAGCTCGAGTCGTGCCAGAACGATCTCGTGCGCCGCACGAACTTCTCGATCGCGCACCGCGGCGCGCCGCTGCAGCTGCCCGAGCACACGAAGGAAGCCTACGAAGCCGGCGCGCGCATGGGCGCGGGCGTCGTCGAGTGCGACGTGACGTTCACGAAGGACGGCGCTCTCGTGTGCCGTCACGATGAATGCGATCTCGCGACGACGACGAACATCGTGAACACGCCGCTCAACGCGAGCTGCACGACGCCGTGGTCGGGCGCGGGCTCGGGTCCACGCTGCTGCACGAGCGATCTCACGCTCACGCAGTTCAAGTCGCTCAAGGGCAAGATGGACGCGTCGAATCCGGCCGCGACGACCGCGGAAGGCTTCCTCGGCGGCACGCCCGACTTCCGCACCAACCTCTACACGAGCCGCGGCACGTTGCTCACGCTGCGCGAGAGCATCGCGCTCAACCGCAAGCTCGGAGTCAAACACACCCCCGAGCTCAAGGCGGGCAATCCCGCGCGCGTGAACGCGGTGTTCGGCAGCCAGGAAAAATACGCGCAGGCGATGATCGACGAGTTCAAGCGCGCGGGCGTCGATCCGCGCGACGTGTACGCGCAGTCGTTCAACCTCGCGGACATCCTGTACTGGATCCGGCACGAACCGCGCTTCGGCCGGCAGGCCGTGTATCTCGACGATGTCGACCCGGGGGCGGGCATTCCGCGCCTGACCGTCGCCGAGCTGCAGAGCCTGCATCAGAACAACGTGCGCATATTCGCGCCGCCGATCCCGGCGCTGCTCGCGGTGGACGACAGCACGAACACGCTGGTCCCCTCGCAGTACGCGCGCGACATCAAGGCCGCGGGCCTCGACATCATCACCTGGAGCTTCGAGCGCGCGGACCTGCGCCGCGGCGCGGCGTTCGGCGGCTTCTATGCCGCGTACGACCCCGAAGGGAAGGTCGTGAAGACCGACAGCGACATGTACTTCGCGCTCGACGTGCTCGCGCGCGACGTGCGCGTGATCGGCGTGTTCTCCGACTGGCCCGCGACGGTCAGCTACTACGCGAGCTGCCTCGGCTTCGACTGAAGAAAAAGGGGACAGGTCTATTTTTTGGAAAAGGGGACAGATTTATTTTTCGGTCGCCCGAAAAATAAATCTGTCCCCTTTTCCAAAAAATGGACCTGTCCCCTTTTTCTCGTACACTGGCGCGCATGCTCCGGTGGATGGTCGCGATTTGTTTCGTGCCTGCGGCGTTCGGCGCCGGGCTTGGGCCGTTCACGCAAGTTTCCGACGTCGGCAGCGTCAGCCAGCCTGCGCGCGCTGAATTCGAAAGCAAGCTCGGCACGCTCACGATGAGCGCGGGCGGCGAGAACATCTGGGGCACGCACGACGCATTCGGCTACGCTTGGAAGCAGATGCACGGCGACGTGGCGCTGAGCGCGCGCGTCGAGTTCCATGGCGCGGGCGCGCAGCCGCATCGCAAGGCCGGACTCATGTTGCGCGCCTCGCTCGCGCCGGACTCCGCGTACGCCGACCTCGTCGTGCACGGCAACGGCCTCACGTCGCTGCAATATCGCGAAACCACCGGCGGACCGACGCACGAGATCCAGTGCGCGCAACTCGCACCGTCGGCGCTCAAGCTCGAGAAGCGCGGCGACATCATGATCGTGTCGCTCGCGAACGCCGAAGGTATCTACGAGAAGATGGGCTGCAGTATCCGCGTCGCGCTCAAGGCTAACTTCTACGCGGGCCTCGTGCTCTGCGCCCACGACCCGGCGGGCTACGAAACCGCCGACTTCAAGCATGTCACGCTCGGCATCGCCGGCGATCGCGGCGACACGCGCATCTCGAGCATCGAGATCCTCGACCTGGAAACGCTCGAGCGCCGCATGGTCTACCATAGCGCGACCCCGCTCTCCGCCGTGAGCTTCACGAAGTCGGGCGACGCCGTGTGCTATCGCGACGAGGGCGTGCTGAACCGCTTCAAGCTCGACGGCTCCGAGATGCCCGTGGCCGTCGGTGCCGAGAACGTCGCGGACTGCGAGACTGCCTACGTACCCGGCGTCACCCCCGCGCAGCTCCCGAAACAGGCGCGCGGCCACCCCACTTTCCCGCGCCGCTCGCCCGACGGTCTCACGATCGCGTACCTCGTCGGGGCGCTGCGGGACGATTCGGCCGACTTCACGCTGCTTTCGATCGCCGCCAACGGTGGCGAGCCGCGCGAGCTCGCGCATTTCCACAGCGGCGCCGAAGCCCTCGGTTCCTCGCCCTGGTCGGGCGACGGCAAGCGGCTCGTCTTCGCATCGCGCGAGGCTGACTAACTACCGGGTGGCGGTACGTTGCGCCCGATCCAGATCAGCCACGCGATGCCGAAGAAGAACACACCCAGCAGCCCCGCGAGCATCGGCCCGAGCCACAGGCCGCGGAACCCGGCGATGCGCGCGTCCGCCGGGTTCTTCGGGTCGTAGAGCACGTCGACGACATCGCCGATGTCGTACGGCGCGGGCCGGCTGCCGAACTTCGATTTGAACGTGTACGACCCGCCGCCGGCGTCGAAACTCACCACCGGGTGCCACGTGCCCGATCCATTGCTGTTGCGACTCTCGGCGAGGTCGACGACCTTGCCGCGGGCGCGCGCCGCGGTCGCGACGAACGCGCTCGTGCGCACGAGCAGGTAGACGGCTCCCACGAGGATCAACAGGCCGAGCGGCCCCAATATCCAGAATGGAACGCGCAGGTTCGGGTCCATGGATCAACGATAGCGGATTGACGCAAGGTTCGCGGCCGTGATCTATTCGCGCCCCCGTTTTTTCGCGGAGCCGACATGATTTCGCGACAGTGGCGCCGCCACTACGAAGTGCCGTGAGCAACGGACGCATCCTCGTCACGGGCAGCGCCGGTCATCTCGGCGAGGCGTTGATGCGCACGTTGCGCGCGCGTAGCGCCGACGTCGTCGGCATCGACGTGCTGCCCTCGCCGTTCACGGATGCGGTCGGCTCCATCGCCGATCCGCGCTTCGTCGGGCAACACATGCGCGGCGTCGCAGCGGTCCTGCACGCGGCCACGCTGCACAAGCCGCACGTCGCCACGCATTCGAACCAGGCGTTCGTCGATACCAACGTCACGGGCACGCTCAACCTGCTCGAAGCCGCCACGCGCGAAAAGGCGCGAAGCTTCGTCTTCACGAGCACCACGAGCACGTTCGGCGACGCGCTCACGCCGCCCAAAGGCGCACCCGCGGCGTGGATCACCGAGGACGTCGTACCGATTCCGAAGAACATCTACGGCGCCACGAAACGGGCGGCCGAAGACCTGTGCCAGCTCTTCCATCGCAATCACGGGCTCGACTGCCTCGTCCTGCGCACGTCACGATTCTTTCCCGAGGAAGACGACGTCGCGGAGCGCCGCAGCGCGTACGCGGACGACAACCTCAAGATCAACGAGCTGCTCTATCGGCGCGTCGACATCGCGGACGTCGTCGACGCGCACCTTCTCGCCATCGCGAAAGCGCCGGAACTGCACTGGGGCAAGTTCATCATCACGGCGACGTCGCCGTTCACGCTCGAGGACTGCGCAGCCTTGGGCCGCGACGCGCCTTTCGTCGTCGCTCGCTACTTCTCGGACTTCCCGAAACTCTACGCGCGTCATCAGTGGAAGATGCTCGCCACGTTCGACCGCGTATACGTGAACGAGCGCGCGCGCCGTCTGCTCGGCTGGCAGCCCGCGTACGATTTCGGCCGTGCGCTGCGCGCCGTCGCGTCGGGCGAGGACTACCAGAGCCCGCTCGCGCGGGCGGTCGGCGCAAAGGGGTACCATCGCGCATGATCAAACCCTACGAAGGCGGCTGCCTCTGCGGCGCCGTGCGCTATCGCGCCACCGCCGAGCCCGTGCGCGGCGTCATCTGCCACTGTCCGCAGTGCAAGAAGCACTCGGGTTCGCTCGCGCTCGGCTTCGTCCATTTCCCCGTGAAGTCGTTCGAGTGGACGCGCGGCGCGCCCGCGCGCTACCGCTCGTCGAAGCACGCCGAGCGCGGCTTCTGCGCGACCTGCGGCGGCACGCTTGCGATGTACGAAGACGTGCTCGCGGACCGCATGCTCATCGCAATTGGCTCGCTCGACGAGCCCGCGCGCGCACACGTAGACGATCACGTCTGGACCAAGGATCGCATCCCGTGGTTCGACGTCGCCGACGGGCTGCCGCGTTTCGAAACGCACAGCTCCGCCGTGAAGACGCGCGCGTTCGACTAGCTAGCCGTCATTTCACGCGCGGCGAGATCACCGCCGTGATCTGGTCCGGCTGGTCGGCGACGCGCACGAGGTGCGGATAGCGCGGCCCGTCGTAGTAAGGCACCGCGAACGCGCGGTAGAAGTCCGCGTTCTCGACGAGCAGCTCGATGGGCTTGCGCGACTTCTGCGCTTCGAGGAGCGCCGCGTCGAGCACGTCGCCGTCGTACTTCTTGCCGTTCACCGCGATGAGCTTCATGCCCGGACCCACGCCTGCTTTCGCCGCGGGACGATTCTCGGCCGTATCCGTGATCTCGCCTTCCTTCGAGATGCGCAGGCCGATGGAGCAGAAGCGGTCGACGCCCTCGCGCCGCTTCTGCCGCGCTTCGATGAAGTCGTTCTTCGTCGCGTTGTACTCGAGCTTCCAGCCGCTGCGTTTGAACATGCCGAGCAGCGCGTCGGTGTTCGTCGAATCGAGATGGCGATGAATGAACGCGCGCCAGTCGTTCGGTGCGATCGCGTTGAGCGTGGCGTAGAGGTCGGCCTCGACGTACGGCTTCACCTGCGGCGCGCCGGCCGGTCCGGCGTAGAACTTCTGCACGAACGTATCGAGCGTCGCCTTGCCATTCGTGCGCGCGCGCAGCTCGGCATCGACGTCGTACCAGAGGAACATCGACGCGTCGTAGAAATCGGTGCTGCGGCGCGCGGAGCTCCACGCGTCGGGCGCCGGGTAGAGGATCTGCGCGGCCGTCGCGGTGTCGACGAGCGGCCGCCAGTTCGCACCGGATTCGTTGTCGAAGTCGCCCGCGCTGTCCGCGAGCATCTCGAGGTAGAACTTCGGCGTCACGAGGCCCGCGCGTGTCGGCAGGACGTAACCCCAGAACTCCGTCATGCCCTCGTAGACCCAGAGCAGCCCGCCGTCCATCGGCTTCTGGTAGTCGGGGCTCAGGAGTCCCGCGGGACGCCGGTATTTCGCATTCCACGAGTGCACGTACTCGTGGCCCAACAACATCGCGACCGTCATGCGCGTGTCGTCGTCCTTGAATGCTTTTTCCTCGCGGCGATTGTCGCTCGATTCGTGGTGCTCGAGGCCGAAATGCGCCACGTGGTCCGACAGCGACAGCAGCCACGTGTAGTGGCGATACATGCGCGTGCCCCAAAGCGCGCCGTTCTCGGCGACGAGGCGCGAGTAGCCATCCGCGAATCCGTCGGGCACGACGAGTGCGGCTTCGGAGTCGGCCATGACAGAAAGCTTGTGTACGAGATCGGGACGCGGGTCCGAACCCTTGAGATCGAACACCTTCGAGTGCGCGCCGATCTGCGCCGGCGAGTCGATCAACCGCGCGATCGACGCGGTCTCGAACGCATGCGTGTCGCCGCTCGTCGTATCCGCGAGCGGGCTCACGACTTTCCAGCCCGCGGGCGCCGTGACGCTCGCATCGACCATGACCTTGTCGGCGTCGATGCCCTTGGGGAACAGCAGGAATTCGTTCCAGGGCAGCACGGCGAGCTGGTCGCTCGAGGTCGGTGCGGCGGAGAATCCATCTCCGCCCACAGCGAGTCCCGACTCCATGCGGATGTCGAGCACGTTCGTGCCGGCCGGCACGGTCACGCGGATCGCGTACATGTCGACGGGATCGCGCGTCCATGCGAGCAGTTTGTCGCCCGCGCGGATCTCGAGGCCGACGAGGCTTTCGAGCGGACCCGTGGGTCCGTGCTCGCCGGGCAGCCATTTTGGATACACGAGCGTGAGCGCCCCCGGCTTCACGGGCAGCGTCAGCTGCGTATGGACGCGCTTGGAGCGCACGTCACGCGCGTCCAGCTTCACCGTCAGGCGTGTGGCGCCATCGGCCGCGACCGCCGCGCCGGCAAACCACAAACACAGCAAAACGGATGTGAAGATTTTCTTGTTGTTCATGTTTTACTCCGGCAAGGATGCCGCATCGTGCTCCACGGCACGCGGAGCGGCAATGGCCAGCAGGAATCGGGTCGGTTCCACGCCGCCACACAGGCAGAATCCCCTCATGACCTCACAACTCGACAACATCATCTGGAACTGCCTCTCGGGGCCGCACGCGGGGTTCGCGAGCGGCTCGGGTGACGTGCGGCGTTATGCGCGCGGCTTCTCGCCGATTGTTGGATGCCGCGAACCGCAGCGTCCGGACTTCGACACGCTGGCCACGCTGTGCGACGTCGGCGAGAGTTTCTATCTCGATCAGTGGACCGGCGCAGCGCCGAACGGCTGGCGCATCGAAAAAGAGGCACGCATGGTGAAGATGATCTGGGACGGGCCCGCGCCCGCCGACGATGCCGCGCCCGATGCCATCACGCTGCGGCCCGAGCACTACGGGCAGGCCCTCGACCTCGCGAAGCTCACGAATCCCGGGCCATTCGGACCGCGCACGCCGGAGCTCGGCGAATACTTCGGCTACTTCGCGACGTCCGGCGGCGACGGCCTCATCGCGATGGCGGGCGAGCGCATGTGCGCGGGCGAACTGCACGAGATCAGCGGCATCTGCACGCACCCGGATTTCCAGGGCAAGGGGCTCGCGCGGCGCCTCACGCTCAAGCTCGTGCGCCGGCAGCTCGATCGCGGCAAGCAGCCGTTTCTCCACGTGATGACGCACAACGCACCGGCGCGCGCGCTCTACGAGAAGATGGGTTTTCGCAACTATCTAGAGACCGCGGTCCGCGTCGTCCAGAAAATTTGATAAGGTGCGGCCCATGGCCGTCGCACCTCCGACTTATCTTCCGTGGCTCATCGCCATTCCCATCGTCATCTGGCGCATGTACGGGCGCATCAAGCGCAACGTCGGCCGGCAGGTGCTCGGCAAGCGCCGGCCGTGGGTCACGCTCACGCTCTTCCCGGTCATCCTCATCCTGATCGGCATGGGCCAGGTCGCGCAGCATCATCCCGAGCATCTATGGTCGATTGCCGGCGGATTGATCCTCGGCGCGGCGCTCGGCGTGTTCGGCACGAAGCATACGAAGTTCGAGCACACGCCCGAGGGCATGTTCTATACGCCGAACGCGCACCTCGGCATCGCGCTCTCCGTGCTGCTCATCGGCCGCATCGGCTATCGGTTCTTCCAGATGTATTCGATGGATCCCGGTGCGCGGCCCAACCCGGCGGATTTCTCGTCGAGCCCGCTCACGCTCGGCATCTTCGGGTTGTTAGCGGGTTACTACATGCTCTATGCCGTGGGATTGATCCGATACCGGCACCGGGCCGAACTGCAGCCACCTGACGCGCCCTCCTCGACACCGCCCCCGCCGACGACCGACGGCGCGTGAGTTCTCGCGCGGACCCGGTCCGCGCACACACCGACATTCAGGGACTCGTCAAGCGTTCATGCTCGGCGCATGAACCTTCCCCTCGTCTTCTTCACGCTGCTGTTCGCCGCGCTCGGGCTCGCGCCGGGCTTCGCACATCTGCTAGAGATGCCCGTGAAGCTGCGCTACCCACCCGAGATGTATTTCCAGGTCACGAGCACGCTGTACTCGCATTTCGGCATCGTCGGTTCCGTGGTGCAGGTGGCGGCGCTGGGGACCGCGATCGCATTCGTAGTGGTTAGTCGCCGCATGCCGGGAGCCGGGCTCGCGCTCGCCGGCGCCATCCTGCTGGCGGTCTCGCTCGTCGCCTGGGGCTCGCTCGTGCAGCCCGTGAATTCCGCGTGGGCCGACGGCATTCGCGCGGCGACGCTCACGCCGGCCGACTACACCGCATTGCGTCCGCGCTGGGAATACGGCCACCTCGTCGCATTCGTGCTGTGGCTCGGAGGTTTCTGCGCGCTGCTCGCCGCGGCGCTGCGGTCGCCGCGCTAGAACTTCACCATCACGTGTCTCACGGCCGTGTAATCCTCGAGCGCGTACATGCTCAAGTCCTTGCCGTAACCCGACCGCTTCATGCCGCCGTGCGGCATCTCGCTCACGAGCATGAAGTGCGTGTTGATCCACGTGCAGCCGTATTGCAGGCGCGCCGCCACCTTCATGGCCTTCGCGACGTCCTTCGTCCACACGGATGACGCGAGGCCGTAATCCGAATCGTTGGCCCACTCGATCGCCTGGTCGGGATCCTTGAAGCGCGTGACGCTCACGACGGGACCGAACACTTCCTTCTGCACGATCTCGTCGCTCTGCCTCGCGCCCGCGATCACGGTGGGCTCGTAAAAGAACCCTGCGCCCGCGCGCGCCTTGCCGCCCGCCGTCACCTCGATGTGCCGCTTCTCCGTGGCGCGCGACACGAAGCCCGCGACGCGCGAACGTTGTTTGGCCGTGATGAGCGGCCCCATCTCGACGCCCTCCTCCTGCTGCGCGCCGAGCTTGATGCTGCTCGCCGCCTTCGAGAGCTCCGCGACGAGCTTGTCGTGGATCTTCGGTCCCGCGTAGATGCGGCACGCGGCGGTGCAGTCCTGCCCCGCGTTGTAGAAGCCGAAAGTACGCACGCCGCTCACGACCGACTCGAGGTCCGCGTCGTCGAACACGATGACGGGTGCCTTGCCGCCGAGCTCGAGATGCGTGCGCTTCGTGCCATTCACCGCGGCCGACAGCACCTTCTCGCCGCTCGCGATCGAGCCCGTGAGCGAGATCATCGCGACCTCGGGCTGCGCGACGAGTGGCGCGCCGACGGTGTTGCCCCGTCCGCAGACGATGTTGACGACGCCGGGCGGAAACAGCTCCGCGCAGATCGTCGCGAGCCGGAGCGCGGTCAGCGGTGTCTGCTCGGAAGGCTTGAGCACGACCGTGTTGCCGGCGGCGAGCGCGGGGCCGAGCTTCCATGCCGCCATCATGAGTGGATAGTTCCACGGCGCGATCGACGCGACGACGCCCAGCGGATCGCGCCGTATCATGCTCGTGAACCCCGGCAGGTATTCACCCGCGATCGAGCCCGTCATCGAGCGGCACGCACCCGCGAAGAACCTGAACACGTCGGCGATCGCGGGGATCTCGTCGTTCAATGCCGCATTCAGCGGCTTGCCGCAGTTCTGCGATTCGAGCTTCGCGAACTCCATCGCGTCCGCCTCGATGCGGTCGGCGAGCTTGTAGAGCAGCGTCGCGCGGTCCTTCGGCACGGTCGCGGCCCACGCGGGGAATGCCTTCGACGCCGCATTCACGGCCGCGACGATCTGTTCCTCTGAGGCCTCGGCCACCTGCACGATGACCTTCGCGGTCGCGGGATCGAGGATGCCGAGCTCATCGCCCTTGCCTTTGACGAGCTTGCCGTTAACGAGCAGTTTCGTGTTCATCGTCGGGCCTCGTGAAGTAGTAAGCCAGAATGATCGGCACCAGCGTCACCGTCATCACGATGACGGCGACGACGTTCGTGATGGGCCGGTCGCGCGGCCGGAACAGCTCGTTGAAGAACCAGATCGGCAACGTGCGTTGCTGCCCCGCCGTGAAGATCGTGACGATGACCTCGTCGAAGGACAGCGCGAACGCGAGCATGCCACCGGCGAGGAAGGCCGTCGCCACCTGCGGCAGAAGTACGTAGCGGAAGGTCTGCAAGCCATCGGCGCCGAGATCCATCGAGGCCTCGACCCAGCTGCGCGGCAGCCGCCGCAGCCGCGCGACGACGTTGTTGTAGACGATGACGATGCAGAACGTCGCGTGGCCACACACAATAGTCCAAAACGAAGGATCGAGTCCGCCGAGCCGCATCGCGGCGAGCAGCGCGATGCCCGTGACGATGCCCGGCAGCGCGATGGGCAGCACGAACAGCAGCGTCACCGAATCCTTCGCGCGAAAGCGCGCGCGCGCGAGCGCGAATGCCGCGAGCGTGCCGAGCACGAGCGCGATGAGAGTGGCGCACGTCGCGACGCCCACGGACAGCCACATCGCGGGCCAGATATCCGTGCGCGCGAACGCCGCGCCGAACCACTTGAACGTGAGCCCCGGCGGCGGGAACTGGTAGCTGCGATCCTCGGTGGTGAACGCGTAGAGGATGATGAGCGCGACCGGGATGTGCATGAACGCGAGTCCGGCGAACGCGCCGCCGCGGATCAGCCAGCTCGGCCGGTCGCCCCTATAGCGCATCGAACGCCCCAAAGCGCTTCGCAATGGATAGATAGACGAACACGAGCACGATCGGCACGACGGAGAACGCGGCGGCCAGCGGGATGTTGCCCGCAGTGCCCTGCTGCGCATAGACCATCATGCCGATGAAGTAGCCGGGCGCGCCGACGACGCTCGGGATCACGTAGTCGCCGAGTGTCAGCGAAAACGTGAACACCGATCCCGCGGCAATGCCGGGCACCGCGAGCGGCAGTACGACGTTGCGGAACGTTTGCGACGGCCGCGCGCCGAGATCCGCCGACGCCTGGATCAGCGAGCCCGGCACGCGCTCGAGCGCCGCGGCCATCGGCAGGATCATGAACGGCAGCCACATGTAGACGAACACGAGGAACATCCCGAGATAAGACGACGACAGCGCGGGACCGCCGATGCCGGGCGTCGCGAGCAACGCGTCGAGCACGCCGGTGAGGCGCAACTGCGCGAAGCACCAGGCCACGATGCCCTCCTTCGCGAGCAGCAGCCGCCACGCGTAGACCTTCACGAGGTAGCTCGTCCACATCGGCAACATCACGCCGACGTAGAACAGCGCCTTCACGCGGCCGCGCGCGTAGCGCGCCATGTAGGTCGCGATGGGCAGCGCGATCAACGCGCACGTGAACGTGACCGCGAGCGCCATCACGAGCGTGCGCACGACGACGTCGACGTTCGCGGGCTGCGTGACCAGTTGTTTGTAGGTCTCGAGGCCGGGTTCGCGCACGATCTGCGCGGTGAAGTCGTCGATACGGTAGAAGCTCTGCCACAGCAGCGCGAACAGCGAGCCGAGATACACCGTGCCGAACCACAGCAGCGGCGGCACGAGCAGCAGCGCGAGATACCAGTACGGGCGTCGATAGAAGAATGTCGACGCCGCGCGCATGTCAGGCCTGCAAGGGCACGACCGCGCCGGGCGGCCATGTCAGCCGCACGCGCGAGCCGACGGCGATGCCGGGCGGCGACGCCGCGTCGTCCACGAGCGCGCTGAACGTCGGGCCCGCATCGAGCTTCACCTGCCAGCGGCTCGCCGCACCGTGGTACTGCACGGCGAGCACCTCGCCCGCGGCGGCCGGCTGGTTGGCGGGCGGCACGGAGTTCTCCGCGAGCACCGCGACGCTCTCGGCGCGCAGTGCGAACGGCCGCGCGTGGCCGTCGATGACGCGCGCGAGCGCCGCGTCGTCCACGACGTTCGCGCTGCCCACGAAGCGCGCGACGAACGACGTCGCCGGCCGCGAGTACAGCTCGCGCGGCGCCGCGAGCTGCTCGATGCGCCCCTTGTTGAAGACCGCGACGCGATCGGCCATCGACAGCGCCTCACCCTGGTCGTGCGTGACGTACACGAACGTGATGCCGAGCTTCTTCTGCAGGCTCTTGAGCTCGATCTGCATCTCCTCGCGAAGCTTGAGGTCGAGCGCACCGAGCGGCTCGTCGAGCAGCAGCACCTTCGGTTGATTGATGAGCGCGCGGGCGAGCGCCACGCGCTGGCGCTGACCGCCCGAGAGCTGCGCGGGCCGGCGTTCGCCGACCGCGCCGAGCTGCACGAGCTCGAGCATCTCGCGCGCCCGCTGCAGACGCTCCGCCGACCCGACTCCGCGCACGCGCGGGCCGTATGCGACGTTCTCGAGCACGCTCATGTGCGGAAACAGCGCGTAATCCTGGAAGACCGTATTGACGTTGCGGTCGTACGGCGGCACGGACGAGACGTCGGCACCGTCGAGCAGCACCGACCCCGTATCCGGCAGGTCGAATCCCGCGACGAGCCGCAGGCACGTCGTCTTGCCCGAGCCCGAGGGCCCGAGCATGGCGAAGAACTCGCCGGGCTCGATCGCGAGCGAGACGTCGTCGACCGCGCGCACGTCACCGAAGACGCGCGAGACCCCGCGGAACTCGATCGCCGACGTCACGCGGTCGGCTGGCTACTTGCCGCCTTGAATGGCGATGTAATCCGAGACCCAGCGGTTGTAAGGAACGCAGCCTTCCGGATGCGAGCCGCACTTCGACTCGGGCGTGCGCCAGAACTTGATCTTCTCGAAGTTCTCGATGCCGTTGGTCTTGCAGCCGTCGGCGCCCAGCAGCTCGTTGTTCTCGCAGGCCTTCGGCACCACGGGGACCGAGCCGAAATACGCCGCGACGTCGCCCTGCAGCTTGGGCGACAGCGACCATTCGAACCACTTGTAGGCGCAGTTCGGGTGACGCGCACCCGTCGCGAGCATCGTGGTGTCGGCCCAGCCCGTCGCACCCTCCGCCGGAATCGTCGTCGCCGTGTCCGCCTTGTTGGCGGCGAGCGCATTCGCCTGGTAGGGCCACGAGCCGGACGCCGCGATGCCTTCGTTGCGGAAGTCCTGCACCTGGGTGTCGGCGACGTGCCAGTAGTGCTGGACGAGCGGATGCTGGCCGCGCAGCAGGTCGAGCACGGCGGTGTACTGCTTCTCGGTGAGCTCGTACGGATCGCTGATCGCGAGATCCGGCTTCTTCACCGACAGGTACAGCGCCGCGTCGGCAATGTAGATAGGTCCGTCATAGGCCTGCACGCGACCCTTGTTCGACTTGCCGTCGGGCAGCTTCTGCTCTTCGAACACCACCGACCAGGAAGCGGGAACGGTCTTCTTGAACGCTTTCGTGCTGTAGAGCAGCACGTTCGGGCCCCACTGGTAAGGCACGCCATAATGCTTGCCGTCGACGTAGTGCCACGGCGCTTCCTGCAGGCGCGGATCGATTTCCTTGAAGCTCGGGATGCGCTCGATGCCGACCGGCTGCACCGTGCCGCCGCGGATGAGGCGCAGCGAAGAATCACCCGACGCGGTGACGAGATCGTAGGGCGCGTTGCCCGGCGGCGGCCACGAAGCGTCTCCCGGCGGGCTCGGCTGTTTGCCGCCCGACGTGAGCAGCGAGACCATCTCGTCGGAGGTGTTCGCGATCTTGACGTTGACCTTGCAACCGGTGTCGTTCTCGAACTGAGTGACCCAGTCGTAGGCCTTGTCGGTCTCGCCGCGCTCGATGTAGCCGGGCCACGCGACGATGTCGAGCTGCCCTTCGAGCGCCGTCGACGGCATGGGCGGCTCGGCGGGCTTCGCCGCCTCATCCTTTTTGGCGCAGGCGGCGATCGTGAGCGCGGCGCTGCAGACGAGAATCGTGAGAGACCTCTTCGCGGATGCGGCAGACATGGCGAGCCCCTTGTTGTTTGCCGGCCCGGGTGGGCCGGCCGATTTGCGGGACATTCTAGCGCCGCGCGCGGTTTGTGCTAGGCAGCGCTCGCGGCCCGTCCGCGCATCGCCTTCTCGAGGAAGCGCAGCGCGGCATCGTTGAGGCAGGTGGCCGCGGCGACGCGCATCCAGCTCGTCGGCAGCTGCGTCGGCGAGAACAGGCTGCCGGGCGCGAGCAGCACGCCCTCGCGGCTGCCGGCGGTCGCCATTTCGTTGGTGTCGCGACCGCAGTCCGCCCACAGGTACATGCCGCCCGTCGGTGGCCCCGCGATGCGTGCACCAAATCGTGTCAACGCCTCGGCCGTGCGGCCGCGGCACTCGTCGAGGCGCGCGCGCACGCGTTCGAGCATGCGGTCGTAGGCGCGGTCCGCGATGATGCGCGCGACCACGCGCTCGCCGAGCTCCGCGCACGCGAGGCCCGTGAGCGCCTTGATGTCGCGCAGGTCGCGCACCATCGCCGGGTGCGCCGCGAGGAATCCGACGCGCAGGTTCGCGGCGAGCGACTTCGAGAAACCGCCCACGTAGATGACACGTCGGCCGTCGTCGAGGCTCGCGAGCCTCAGGCCGTGGCGCCCGTGCAGGTCGCCGTAGATGTCGTCCTCGACGATCGTGAAGTCGTACTGGGCGGCGAGCTGCAGGAGCCGCGTCGCGTTCGGCGCGCTCACGCACGAGCCCGTCGGGTTGTGCAGCACCGAGTTCATGAAGAAGAGCTTCGGCTTCTCGCGCGCGAGCAGGCTCTCGAGCGCCGCGATGTCGGGGCCGTCGGGCCCGCGCGGCACGCCCACGATGCGCGCGCCGAATGCGGCGAACCTCGCGAACATCACGAACCATGCGGGATCCTCGACGAACACGAGATCGCCCGGCGCGAGGAAGCGGCGCGCGACGATGTCGATGGCCGAGGTCGCACCGGCCGTCGTGAGGATCTGGTCGGGCGCGGCCTCGATGCCGACCTGCGCGAGCCGCGTGGTCAGCGCCTCGCGCAGCGGTAGATAGCCCTCGATGGGTCCGTACTTGAGCAGCCACGAGCCGCGCGAGCGGCCGACGCCGCGCACGGCAGCGGCGACCATCTCGTGATCGAGCCAGTTCTCGGGCAGCAGCCCCGCGCCGGGCTGCTCGCTGCCGGGCGACTGGCGGCGCTGCGCGCGCAGCAGCCAGTTCACGTCGAGCACGGTGCCGGGCAGCGTATGCGTCGTGGCGTGCGTGCGGCGCGGATGCTTGTTCGACTGGCGCAGCCGCACGTAGAAGCCTGAACCGCGGCGCGATTCGATGAGGCCGGCCGCGATGAGTCGGTCGTACGCCTCGACCACGGTCGAGCGGCTCACGCGCGATTCGACGGCGCACGTGCGGATGGACGGCAGCCGTGTGCCGGGCCGCAGCGCATGCGTTTCGATGCGCTGCGCCAGGCGCGCGGCGAGCTGGGCGGGGAGACGGTGATCCTGCTTGGGTTCGAGCGGCATATATAAGAGCAGGCCAGACGGCCGGTAACGGGACACCAACTGTACTGTAACTGTACTGTTAGGGCACGTTAATCTTCGTGCCCATGGATGCCGCCCTTCCAGCACCGCCGCTGCCCGACGCCGCCGCGATCGACGACGCGGCGCGATTCCTCGCGGACCTCGTGCCGGCAACGCCGCAGTTCTGCTGGCCGCAGGTGTCGGAGGCGTTCGGCGCCGAGGTCTGGCTCAAGCACGAGAACCACACTCCGATCGGCGCATTCAAGGCGCGCAGCGTCGCCGTCTACTTTCGCGAGCTGTTGAAGCGCGATCCCGAGGTGCGCGGTGTCGTGACAGCGACGCGCGGCAATCATGGGCAGGCCGTCGGTCTTGCCGCACGGCGCTTCGAACTACCCGCAAAGGTGTACGTGCCGCGCGGCAACAGCGTCGAGAAGAACGCCGCGATGCGCGCGCTCGGCGCGACGCTCGTCGAGCACGGCGACGATTTCCAGGCGTCGCGCGAGGAAGCGATGCGCGTCGCCGCGCGCGACGGGCTGCATCTCGTGCCCTCCTATCATCTCGACATCGTGAAGGGCGTCGCCACTTACTGGGCGGAGCTGTTCCGCGCGGTGCCCGACATCGACGTGGTCTACGTGCCCATCGGCATGGGCTCGGGAGCGTGCGCCGCGGCAGCGGCCCGCAACGCGTTGTCGCCGCGCACGAAGATCGTCGGCGTGTGCTCGGCACTCGCGCCGGCATCGGCGCGTTCGTTCGAGGCGCGCCGCGTGGTCGAGGCGCCCGCGACGACATTGCTCGGCGACGGCATGGCCTGCCGCAAGCTCGACGCCGAGTCGATCGCGATCATGGTCGCGAACGTCGAGCGAATCGTGGAGGTGACCGATGCCGAGCTCGCCGAAGCAATGCGCGCGATCTTCCGCATGACGCACAACGTCGCCGAGGGCGCGGGCGCGGCAGCCTATGCCGCCGCCTGGCGAGAGCGCGAACACTTACGCGGCCGGCGCGTCGCGCTCACGTTGACCGGCGGCAACGTCGACGCGCCGCTGTTCACCGACGTTCTCGCGGGCCGGCATTGATGCGCATCGCCGACCTGCCCTTCGGCATCGTCGACTGGAGCTCGGTAGAACCGACGACGCACGCCGGCGAATCCGGCGAGGCGCGCTGGCGCACGCGCCGGTTCGGCGACGTCCGCGTGCGCATGGTCGATTACTCCGCGGGCTATCGCGCGGATCACTGGTGCGAGAAGGGGCATTTCCTGCTGTGCCTCGAAGGCGAACTCGACACCGAGCTCGCCGACGGCCGCCGGTTCCGGCTGACGCCGGGCGTGAGCTACCACGTGGCCGACGGCGCCGAGCCGCATCGTTCATCGACACGCGCAGGCGCGAAGCTCTTCATCGTCGACTGATGGACCGCTACGAAATCTCGACCGACCCGGCGCGCCTCGACATCGGAGCGATGCACGAGTACCTCACGACGTCGTACTGGTCGCCGGGCATTCCACTCGAGACCGTGCAGCGCGCGGCGCACAACTCGCTGTGCTTCGGTGTCTACGAGATCGCGACGGGCCGGCAGGTCGGCCTCGCGCGCGTCGTCACCGATCATGCGACGTTCGCGTACCTGTGCGACGTCTACGTGCTCCAGGAGCATCGCGGTACCGGACTCGGCAAGCGGCTCATGCGCGAAGTGATGGCGCATCCGGCGATCACGGGCGCGCGCCGCACGATGCTCGCGACGCGCGATGCGCACGGGCTCTACCGGCAGGTCGGCTTCGCCGACGTGGGCACGAGCCGCACGCTCATGGAGATCGTGAAGCCGGACATCTACGGCGTACGCGCGCGCTGACTCACATTTCGCGCGGATCCATGCCCAGCATCACGCGCACGCCCTGCACGAGCTGATGTGAGCCGAGCACGAACATCGCGGATCCACCCGCCGTCCCCGTGCGGTTCATCGCGGAGTCGCCCATCGAGTCGTAGAAACTCATCTGCTGCGCCATCTCCGGCGGCAGGCCCGCGCGCGCCTTGCGCTGCGCCTCGGCGCTCGCGCGCAGCGGGAAGATCCCGGTGCGCTGTGGCCGTGCCGCGTTCGCCGCGGCGTGGGCATGTTCCGCGGCTCGCCACAATCCTGCGAGATCGCCGACGTCGGTCACCTCGTAGCGGACGTGCCTCGCCGTCGGATCGAGCTCGAGCAGGCGCAGCTTGGCGTTGTCGAGCTCCCAGGGCTCTATGTAAACGTGCTCGCCCAGCTTCGCGAGGTGCGACCACGCGTTGAGGTACTGGGGATCGATGCTCACCGCCTTGCGCAGCGGCGCCAGGGCATCTGCCGGGCGATCTTGCTGTTCGCGCAGGTATGCCAGTAGATAGAAGGCCTGCGGTTTGCCCGGCGTCTTGCGCGTGACGTCTTCGAATACGCGCTCCGCGACGCTCTGCGCCTCCTGTCCCTGGAACACGCTTTCGCAGCCGAAGCAGTGACTCTCGACGCGGCCAAAACTGTCCGGCATGAGCTCATATGCACGCCGGTAGTGCTCGAGGGCTTCGGCACGCCTGCCCTGCTGCTGGAGCTGCACGGCGAGCCGCGACTGGATGCAGTACGCATCTGAAAACTGCTCGAGTGCCGCGCGATATTCCTTGAAGGCGCGCTCGTAGAGACCTGCGGCATGCAATTGATCCGCATGTTCGGACATGCGAATCGCGCGCACCGCGCCTGCGTAGGTATTTGCAGATTGCGCGTCGCCCTTCTTCGCGAGCAATTCCGCAAGCACGGCATAGGCACGCATGCGGTCGTTGACCCCCTGCTCTCCGTCGGAAGGATCGATCGCGATCGCGCGACGGATGGTCGCTTCCGCGTCCGCAACCGCTCCCGAATCGAGCTGCACGCGCGCCTTCCAGATCAGGGGCCGCTCCTCGAATGGATCGAGCGCGAACAACGAGTCAAAGGTCTCCGCAGCGTGCGGATCGAGTGCCGCGACGATTTCGAAAGCCGGATCGTTGCCGGGCAGCTGTGACACCGTGGCCCGTGCCACCTTGAGCGCCGCTTCCCGGTCTCCCGTCGCGCGCAGTGCGCGCGCGACGATGACGCCGAACGCGGTACCGCGAGAATCGGCGGCCGCGAGCAGCGAGCCCGCATCGTCGATGCCCCAGCGCGCGGACTCCGTCAACAGCTGCAGGACGTCGGCATGCCGGTTCGCCTCCGACCACACACCGGCGAGCTCGACGAGGGATCCCACCTCGACGCTGCCGCGGTTCACCATCGCCGTGAAGGCATTGCCGGCGCCTGCGCGCGTGAGCTCGGACATCACGAGCGCCTGCACGTCGGCGGCGCGACCACTCGCACGCAGTTCGCGCCACAGGTCGGTGGGCGCGACGTTCTGCCACGGCTGCGAATCATTTCGCGGCAGCAGCGGGAGAGCCGCGATCGCAAAATTGAGCGCGGCCTTGTTCAGGGCGGGCTCGTTCGCGAGCCGGCCGACCGCCGCGGCCGTGAGCGACGCGTCGTAGCGCGTCCTGAGTGTCGCTTCTCCCCGAACGGCTGGCTTTGCAAGAATCGCGCGATACGCATTGATCGCTTCGTTCACGCGGTCGGCGCCCAGCAGCGCTCCGATGCGGCGGACACGGAGGTCCGCGGCGAGGAAGTCAGGCAGACCTTTCCGCGCGATCACCTTGTCGAGGAGTGCGAGCGCGTCCTGCGAATGGCCCGCGAATGCCGCCTCACGAACGTACAGGTCCCACGCCCGCAGATCGGGTCGGCGCTTGAGCTGCGCCGCGAGGAATTCATAGAGAGCCTTCTCCTGCCCCGCCCTGCGCAGCGCGTCCACGGCTTCGTGCGGGAGGTACAGCTCCTGGTTGCCCGACATCTGTACGAGCGCGCGCTCGGCGTCCGCCTGACGACCATCGATGACGGATCCGAGGAAATACCAGGCCGCAGCCTGCTGCTTCTGAAAATCGCCGGCCTGGCGACGGATCTCCGATTCGTCGTGGATCTCGCCGGAATCCGTCGCTACGCCTTTCGCCGCCGCCGGGTCGAAGCGTTTCTCCATCTCCTCGAAAAGTGTGCGCGCATCGATGCTTTCTGCGAGACCCCACTGCGGCACTTTCATCTGCGCGATGTTCTTTAGCGCGAGCTCTCGCGCTAGCTTGCGGGTAGCGTCGCCGTTCGGGGCGCGCAAAGAGTTTCCCGATACCACGGCGGTCGTGATGAGCCTGCGCGCCTCTTCGCCACCGACGAGCCCGACGAGGTCCGGAATTTCGATGCTCGAGAACGGCTGTCCACCGGCGCGAACCTCGTCTTCGAAGGCTGCAGCGATTTCTGCAGCGGAGCCGTAAGTGCGCACGATCCTGGCGCGAGTCATGGAGAGGGACGTTTCCGCGACCATGCGCTCGTCGGGAGACAATCCAGCGGTCAGCTTTTCCATCGCGTCTATCGTCGCCGCCGCTGCCTTGCGATCGCTATCGAGCAGCTCGGTGAGCAGTCGCAATGCGAGCGTTTCGCGGTCGGATGGATTGAGTGTGCTGCGCCGCGTCGCCTCCTTTCGCAGTGACTGCCAGGCGGACGGAGGCGGCAGAGAGAAGAGCAGGGAGTTGTGGCTGACGGGATGCATCGTCTGCAGGTCGTAGACGCCGAGGTCGCTGGTGCTCGAGAGGTCGCCCAGAGCGGTCACGCGGTCGTAGAGCTCGAACCACCGGGCGGCGGCTTCGGCGGGGTTCCGCGTCGCGGCGGTCTCCCGGAATTGAGCGAGGTCGTGCATGACGGCCGCGCCTGCAGATTCCGGCTGTGCAGAGCCGCCCGCCGGAACGGTCTCGATGCGCTTGAGGACATCCTGCGCGGACAGCAACGCCGGCGGCGATGCGGCGCTCGTTGCGGCGGCGAAAAAGATGGAGATCAGGACCCCGTGACGCAATTTCGACGCTGACATCCATGATCTCCTCTGTTTGCGACGCGCGCACACTGGCCAACCGGGAGAGACGCCGCAATAGTGGTTCGGCGATTCTGCGACGGCGTGCTGGTTTTTCAGAGAACGAGCCTAACCACTGTCAGGATTCTCGCGTACGGATCATTGCCGGCAGGTGTCAGCGATGTCGTCCGCAGCCGACCTCCTGACGGGATGAAGCCGGCGGCCGGCTCGTGATGCAGTGCCCGTATACTCCCGCGCATGAAATCCCTCCGCCCGGCGCGCATCGCGCTCGCGACCGTCACGGCCGCCCTGCTCGCCGCCTGCGGCTCCGCCCCCACCCGCGAGGAGCCGCTCACCGAAACGATCCCGCTCACCGCGCCCGTGCTCGCGCCCGGCGTGCAGGCGAATTCGGACAAGCTGTTCGTGGTCGTCACGTTCTCGGGCGGCGGGAAACGCGCGGCCGCGTTCTCGTACGGCGTGCTCGAGGCATTGCGCGACGTCAAGGTCGTCACTCCCGACGGCGAGCTGCACTCGTTGCTCGACGAGATCGACATCATCTCGGCGGTCTCGGGCGGCGCGTTCACGGCGGCCTACTACGCGATGAACGGCCGCGAGACGTTCGAAAGCTACGCGCCGCGTTTCCTGAACCACGACACCGAAAAGGATCTCTGGCACAAGGTGCTGACGCCGATGAACTGGTCGCGGCTCGCGAAGCCGCTCGTGAGCCGCAGCGACCTCGAGGTCGAATACTTCGACGAGGAGCTGTTCCGCGGCGCCTCGGTGTACGACGTCATGACGCGCTCGCCGCGCGTGATCATCACGGCGACGGATCTCGTGCGCGCGAAGCCGTTTTCGTTCACGCGCGACCAGTTGAACGGCGTCTGCGTCGACCCGAAGACAGTGCCGGTCGCGCGCGCCGTTTTCGCATCGGCCGCGACGCCGATCTACTTCGCGCCGCTCGTCATGCGGACGTACGCGGGGCAGTGCGGCTATCAGCCGCCCGCGGCGCTCGCGCCCGCGGAGCTCAGCGAAGAGGATGCGTACCGGCGCGAGCGCGCGGAGCGCCTGCAGTCGTACCTCGATTCGAAGAACTTTCCCTACCTGCATCTCGCGGATGGCGCGTTCGCCGACAACCTCGGGGCGCGCGCGATCCTCGACGAGATCGCGCTCGGCGACTCCGTCACCGACGCGCTGCGGCGCAACGGCTATTCGCGCGCGCGTCGCATGCTGTTTATCGTCGTCGACGCGCGCACCGGTTTCGACCGCCGGTTCGCGCAGCGTCCCGAACCGCTCGGCATCAAGAAGGTCATGGACGCGGTCGTGAGCGCGACGTTCAACCGCTACAGCTTCGAGACGATGAACCTGCTGCGCGCGCGCGTGAAACGCTGGGAGAACGACGTACGCACGACGCGCTGCAACGCAGCGCTCGCGATCCCGGACTGCAACAAGTTCGACATCGATCTCGTTGAGCTCAGCTTCGACCGCGTCAAGGACCCCGCGGAGCGCGAGTACCTGGATCGCGTGCCGACGGCGTTCACGCTGTCGAACGAGCAGATCATCCGACTGCGTCGCGCTGCACATCAGCTCGTCGATGAATCGCCGGAGCTGCGCACGTTCATCGAGGAAAGCGCGCGCAGCGCCGACCAGCCCGCGAAGTAGGCGCGCACCGACAGGCAAATAGGTAGTGGCACCGATGCGGCGCGCGACGGCCTGCGCGACGCTCGCGCCATGCAGAAATTCCGGCGCATCCTCGTTGCCGTCAAGGATCCCGCGGCGCGCAACCTGCCCGCGGTGAACAAGGCCGCGCAGATCGCGAAGGGTCTCGGCGCGCAGCTCACGCTGTTCCACGACATCGCGACGCCGCTGTACGCCGAGGCGTGGAAAGGCCGCGACTTCAACATCCGCTCGTGGCAGCGCGAGGTGCAGACGGCGCGACGCGAGCAGCTCGAGAAAGAAGTGGCCGCCAAGGTGCGCCGGCACGGCGTCGACGTCGACGTGGCCGCGGACTGGGACTTCCCGCCCTACGAGGCGATCATCCGCAAGGCGCAGCGCATCGGCGCCGACCTGCTCGTCGTCGAGAATCATCACGGCACGGGCCGTCACCCGGCGCGCTGGCTGCTCGCGTACACGGACTGGGAGTTGCTGCGGCTCTGCCCGATCCCCGTGCTGCTCGTGAAGAACCGGCGGCCGTATCACCGGCCGCGTGTGATGGCGGCAGTCGATCCCGTCCACGCGCGCGCGCAGCACGCGAATCTCGACCGGCAGATCCTGCGTGCGGGCGCGCAGCTGGTGCACGCGTTGCGCGGCGAGCTGCATGCCCTGCACGTGTTCGCACCGGCGCTGCCCGTCGTCGCCGCGATGCCCGATGGGCCGCTCATCGACATCGCCGAGCTGCAGGAACACACGCACGAGCACGCGCGCCGCGTGCTCGCGAACACCGTCGACGGTTTCGAGGTGAAGCGCAGCCACTGCCACCTCGTCGAAGGCCGTGCGACGGAGGAAATACCGCGCGCCACGAAGCGCGAGCGCGGCGCGATCCTTGCGATGGGCGTCGTCTCGCGCTCGGGTCTCAAGCGCTTCTTCATCGGGAACACGGCCGAGCAGGTCATGGACGCCGTGACGGCGGACATCCTGGTCGTGAAGTCCCCGGATTTCGATTCGCGCGTGCCGCGCTCGGGGCGCGGCGTGCAGATCGTCTCGACGCCCATCCTGCCCGGATGAGCGGGGTCTAGGTTTGAGCGACCTGCTCCAGGCGGATTTCCCGCCGGATCGGAGTGACCGTGGGCGAGACCCGTTGCGCGAGGTGCTCGAAGATGTCGTCGAGAGCGACGATGCCCGTGAGGCGGCCGCGGTCGTCGACGACGGGCACGCGGCGCACTCCGGCGCTGCGCATGCGTTGCAGGGCGTCTTCGACGCTGGCGCTGGTCCAGACCGTCACCGGGTGGCGCGTCATGACGTCGTCGACGGTCACGGCATGCGGATCCGTTTCCCGCGCGATCACGTTGGTGACGATGTCGCGGTCCGTGAGCATGCCGATGGGGCGCTCACCGCCGATCGCGCCGGCGGGCTCGACGACGACGAGGCAACCGACGTTGCGCTCGCGCATGGTCCACGCGGCGTGGGACAGGTCTTCGTGGCGGCGTATGGTGACGACGTGCCGCTGACACAGATCGTAGACGTTCATCGCGCGGTCCCCTCTCCCAAGAGAGACTTCTTTTCACTTGACCGCATCACACGTCTCCGATTAGACATTTTCAATAGGGACAATGCGCAGGTCCCTGTTCCGCATGATGAAAGGAAATCCGGTTGCGGGACTTTCGTTCGTACAAACCCCGAGGAGGGAATCTCGATGACGCCTCAGAAAACATCACCAACAGTTGCCGTGAAGAAGCGCGCGCCACGCAAGCAAGCCGCGGACGCCGCGAAGGCGATCACCTCCATCGCGAGCTTCGTCGGACCCGAGAAGCGTGCCGCGCTGATTGCCGAGTCGGCGTACTTCCGCGCCGAGAAGCGCGGCTTCGAGCCGGGCCACGAGTCCGAGGACTGGCTCGCCGCCGAAGCCGAGGTCGACGCGAAGCTGCTCCACGCCGCGGACTCGCCGCGGGTCTGAGTCCTAACCAGTCTCCGCCCGCCTCGCGCGCGGCGGCGTCCTGGGAGTATTCTCCGGCGTGGCATGTCCACGCCGTCACCCGACGTACTCGCGCTGCTCGCGGCCACGTTCGATGCCGTCGTGATCATGGACGATCGCGCGCGCATCCTCGCGTTCAACGCGGCCGCGGAAGAGATGTTCGGCTATCGAGCGGCCGATGCGCTCGGCCGCAATGTCGGCATGCTCATGACGTCGGACGACCGTCTCAAGCATGACGACTCCCTGAAGCGCTACCTCGCGGGCGGCGAGTCCCGGATCATCGGGAAGGGGCGCGACGTCCGCGTGCGCCACCGCGACGGCAGCGAGTTCTCGGTGTTCCTGTCCGTGGGGCGGATCCCCGGCGCCTCGCCCCCGCAGTTCGTCGGGTACCTGCACGACACGTCCCTGCGCCGCAAGGCGCTCGCGACGCTCGAGAAGGAACGGCACCTCCATCGCATGTACCTCGATCTCGCCCAGGTCATGCTCGTCGCGACCGACCGTTCGGGGGTCGTGCGGCTCGTGAACCAGCGCGCGGTGCGCGTGCTCAAGCGCAGCGAGGCCGAGATCATCGGCGACCTCTGGGTCGATGCGTACGTCGCGCCGGCCGACCGGCAGCGGAGCGGGGGGAGCGGCCGAGTCGCTGACGCGAGGGAGGGGTG
>Ga0081455_10000592_pt1 | contig 46956 bp, 43 predicted proteins | sample TabmetS3T2R1_FD_70207 | JGI IMG/M metagenome (GOLD analysis project Ga0081455, IMG submission 70207) | Tabebuia heterophylla rhizosphere microbial communities from the University of Puerto Rico - S3T2R1 | ecosystem: Host-associated > Plants > Roots > Rhizosphere ...
GACGCCGAGCCGTCTCATCCCACTCGCTCGGCGCGGGCGAAGAGCCCGGAGGGACGCAGCAGCAGGACCGCCACGATCATCAAGAAGCCCACCGCGTCGCGATAGCCCGAGGAGACGTAGCCCGCGCCCAGCTCCTCGGCCACCCCGAGCACGAGCCCGCCGAGCGCGGCGCCGGCGAAGTTGCCGAGGCCGCCCAGGATCACCACCGAGAAGGCCTTGAGCGAGGCCAGGTCGCCCATCGAGGGATAGAGCAGGAACACCGGCCCCAGGAGCGCACCCGCGGCGGCGGCCAGGCCCGCGCCGAACGCGAACGTGATGGTGTGGATGCGCTCGATGCTCACGCCCATCAGGGCCGCGGTCTCGCGGTCCTGGAACGTCGCCCGCATGGCCCGCCCGAGCTTGGTGCGGGCCAGCAGCAGGTGTGCGCCCAGGATGAGGGCGCCCGATACCACGAAGACGAAGAGGCGCAGCGGGGCCACCGACACCGGGCCCAGGACCAGGGGCTGGGTGGGAAACGGCGTCGGCACGCTCTTGGCCACCCCGCCCCAGCCCAGCAGCTCGGCGTTCTGCATGGCGATCCACACCGCGATCATCACCAGCATCACGGTGTCGATGGACTGCCCGCGCATCGGGCGAAGCAGACAGCGCTCGCAGATGGCGCCGGCCACCGCGCCGGCCGCGATGGCGAGGACAATGGCCAGGAAGAAGTTCACGGAGGCCAGGGCGAGGGCCGCGAACGCCGCGTACGCGCCGAGCGTGTAGAACTCGCCGTGGGCGAAGTTCACCACGTTCATCAGCCCGAAGACGAGGGTGAGCCCGATCCCGAGCAGGCTGTAGGTGGCTCCCAGCAGCAACCCGTTCAGCAGATGCTGCAGCAGCTGGTCCAAGCGCCGGTGATGGCCCCGGTCGCTACTTCTTCGCCGCGAACGCGGGCAGCGCGATCTTGCCGTCCTTCACCTGGACGATGAAGATGCTCGGCTTGCTCTGGCCGCTCTCCTTGCCGGCGGGTCCGTCCTTCTCGAACTTGATCGGCCCGTTGAGCCCCATGACGTTGACCCGCCAGAGCGCGGCCTGCACCGCCTTCGGGTCCGCCTTGCCTGCGACCCGGATGCCTTCCACCGCGGTCAGCACGCCGTCGTGGCCGCGGAAGCCCTCGGTCAGGCCCTCGAAGGGATGGCCGCGCTTGGCCCACTCGTCCACGAAGGCCTTGGCGAGCTTGCCGTCCGGCATCGCCTCGGGGAACCACGGCAGGAAGAACAGGATGTGGTACGTGCCCTCGGCGGCCGCCCCCGCCTGCTTGATCAGCTGGCTCGGGGAGGAGCTGCCGCCGGTGGTGATGACCTTGCGGGTGAGCCGCTGCTCCTGCGCCTGCTTCAGCACGAGGGTGATCTGCTCGACGCTGGTGGTGAGGAAGAGGGTGTCGGCCGAGCCCCCCTTCACCTTGGTGATCTGCGCGTTCATGTCCGTCGCGGCCTGGTCCATGAACTCGACCGCCCCCACCGACGCGCCCGACTTCTTCAGCGTGTCGCCGAAGGCGGCGACCGCTCCCCGCCCCCAGTCGGTGTTGACCGCCAGGAAGTCCGCCTGCTTGATGCCCAGGTCCTTCAGGTACTTCTCGAGGCCGAGCGCCTCCATCTCGCTGGGCGGGCTGATGCGGAAGATCCACGGGTTGCCGCGCTTGGTGATGGTGGCCGCGCTGGAGGTCTCCACCACCATCGGCACGCCGTACTCCTCGAGCTTCGGCATCGCGGCGAGCGTCATCGAACTGCCCCACGCGCCCATGATGACCGGCACCTTGTCGCGCACGATCAGCTTCTCGGCCGCGGTGGCCGCTTCCTTGGGGTCGGACTTGTTGTCCTCGATCAGCAACTCGACCTTGCGCCCGAGCACGCCGCCCTTGGCGTTGACCCAGTCGCGCGCGATCTCCGCGCCCATGCGCACGTAGTTGCCGGAGGCGGCCACCGGGCCCGACAGCGGCTCGATCACCCCGATCTTCACGGTGTCCTGCGCCCACGCGGAGGGGCTCCACATGGCCAGCACGGACGCCAGCGCGAGAGAAAGGGCTCGGATTGCTCGGTTCATGCCTGGGCCTCCTGTGACGTGCACCGGTTTGGTTCACCACCAACGTGCCGCGGTGATTTTCGGCGCACTTATCCTACATTTCATGTCACGTGTCAAATGAAAACCCGGTTGACATGGCTCGTGGGCGCGCGAAGAATACGGCTCCATGTCCCCGTTGAGAGCCGCCACGCCCCGCGCGTCGATCGCGCCGCTGCTGCACGAGAGCCTCGGCGAGCGCGTGTATCGCACCGTTCGCGATCTGATCCTGAGTCAGGTCTTCCCGCCCGGCTCCAAGTTGAACGTGGAGCAGATCTGCCGCGACCTCGGCGTGAGCCGCACGCCGGTGTGGGACACCATGCGCCGGCTGGAGAGCGAGGGCCTGGTGAACACGGTGCCACGCCACGGCGTCTTCGTGCTCAACTACGGAGCCGACCAGATCCGCGACCTCTTCATGGTGCGCGGAGCCCTCGAGGCGCTCGCGGTGCGCCAGGCCGCGTCCAACCTGGATGCGGGCTCGCGGGCGGCGCTCGAAACCGCGATGGCCGAGATGGAGCGCGCGGCGGCCGCCGGCGAGCTGGAGCGCTACTCGCGTGCGGCCATCGACTTTCACGACTGCGTGCTCCGCGCCGCCAGCAACCAGGCCCTGACCCGGCTGCTCGAGAACGTGTACGCGCAGATCCTGGTGCTCCGCCTGCGCTCGCTCTACCGGCCCGAGCGCCTCGAGTCGAGCGTGGCCGAGCACCGCGCGCTCTTCGAGGCGGTGACGAGCGGCGACGGCGAGCGCGGCGAGCGGCTGGCCCGCGCCCACGCCGATCACGTGCTGCAGGACGCGCTCGAGCTCACCCGGGGCGCCGAGCGGTAGACCGCCGCGATGCTCACCACCGTGCCCGTGATCGACCTGGCCCCGTTCCACGCGGGCTCGGCCGCCGGACGGGTCGCGGTGGCGCGCGCGGTCGACGTCGCCTGCACCGATATCGGATTCTTCACCATCGCCGGGCACGGGGTGCCCGACGATCTGGTGGCGGGCATGCTCGCCACCTCGCGAGCCTTCTTCGACCTGCCCGCGGACGACAAGCAGGCGGTGGCGCGCCCGGCGCCCGAGCAGAGCCGCGGGTACATCGCGCTCGGCGACGAGAATCTCTCCTACAGCCGCGGCGACGCCAGCACCACCGATCTCAAGGAGTTCTTCGCCATCGGCCCGGTCGACGTGCCGGACGACGAGTACCATCGGCGGCCGGAGGCGTATCCTTCGTTCGCCCCCAACCGGTGGCCGGCCCGGCCGCCGGAGTTCCGGGCGGTGTGGATGGAGTACTACCGCGCCATGGAGACGCTGGCCGCCGACATCATGCGCATCTTCGCGGTGGCGCTGGGCCTCGACGAGGGCTTCTTCCGCGGCGCGACCGACCGCCACATCAGCGGCATCCGCGCCAACCACTACCCCGAGCAGATCGAGGCGCCGCGGCCGGGCCAGATCCGCGCGGGGGCCCACACCGACTACGGGGCGGTGACCATCCTGCTGCCCGACGACGTGCCCGGCTTGCAGGTCCAGAACCGCCGGGGCGAGTGGGTGGACGTGGCCGCGCCGGCGGGCACGTTCGTGTGCAACATCGGCGACCTCATGCAGCGCTGGACCAACGACCGGTGGATCTCGACCATGCACCGCGTGGTCAATCCCCCGCGGGAGATCGCGCGGGGCAACCGCCGCCTCTCGATTCCGTTCTTCTTCCAGCCGAACTACGACGCGGTGATCGAGTGCCTGCCGGGCTGCTGCGGGCCCGCAAATCCGGCGCGCTACGAGCCGGTCACCTCCGGGCAGCACCGGCTCGCCAAGTCCCTGCGGGGCGTGGGTGCCGCCGCGCCGAGCGCACGAAGGTAGCCGGCATGGCCGCCGAGACCGGACCGCACTGGGATCGCTACCGGGCCGCGCTGCCGTCCATCGCGGACGCGGTGGGGCGCACGCCGCTGGTGCGGCTCAACCGGATCACGCACAACCTCGCGCCGGCCATCTACGTGAAGGTCGAGTGGTACGGCGCCACCGGCAGCCTCAAGGATCGCATCTACCTGCACATGTTCGAGCGGGCCGAGGCGCGCGGCGATCTGAAGCCGGGTATGCGCGTGCTCGAGTGCTCGACCGGCAACGCGGGGATCGCCTGCTCCTGGGTGTCGGCGGTCAAGGGCTATCCGTGCACGATCGTGATGCCGGAGGGCATGAGCGAGGAGCGCAAGAAGATCATGCGGGCCTACGGGGCGGAGCTGGTCTTCACCCCGGGCGGCGAGAGTGACGTCGATCTCTCCCTCGCGCGCCTGCAACAGATCCGCGATTCCGAGCCGGGTCGGTACTGGGTGCCCGGGCAGTTCGACAACCCGGACAACGTCGAAGCCCACATCCTCACCACCGGCCCCGAGATCTGGGAGCAGTCGGGCGGCCGCATCGGCGCCTTCCTGGACTCGCAGGGCTCGGGTGGCCTCCTGAGCGGCGTGGGCCGCTATCTGCGCAGCCGCGACCCCGGGGTCCGGCTATACGCGGTCGAGCCGGCGGAGTGCGCGCTCCTCTCGCGACGCGCCTGGGGCCACCACGGGATCGAAGGCATCGGCGACGGCTTCGTGCCGCGCAACCTGGACGTGTCCCTGTTGACCGGCGTCATCACCACCACCACCGACGAGAGTGTCGACATCGCGCGGCGCCTGGCCCGCGAGGAAGGGATCTTCTGCGGCATCTCGAGCGGCTGCAACGTGGCCGCCGCGCTGAAGCTGGCGCGCCGGCACCCCGAGCTGCCGTCGGTGCTGACCATCATCAACGACACCGGCCAGCGCTACTTCACCACCCCGCTCTGCGGCGAGGCCAAGCACGTCGAGATCCCCGAGCGCGAGCATCCCCTGGACGCCCACACCGTGGAGCAGCTGGACCGCTACCAGCGAACGTGGGAGATGATCACATGACCATCGCCCCGCGCGAGTACGACTTCCACGCCGCGCGGCTGCGGCTCGAGGCCAAGGCCAAGTCGGCCGGCCCCAAGCTCGGCTCCCTCGAGGACGCGGTCGCGCTGGTCAAGGACGGCGACCACCTCGCCCTCGGCGGCTGCCTCTACTCGCGCACGCCGCTGGCCCTCGTGTGGGCGCTGCTACGCCGCCGGCCGTGCGGGCTCACGCTGTCGCGCAACCTCATCTGCTACGAGGCGGAGTGGGGCGTGGTGGCGGGCGCGGTCGACAAGATCGTCACGTCCTGGATGGGCATCGGCCTGCCGTGGGGCCTCTCCCGCATCCAGCGCGAGTACGTGGAGTCCGGGCGCGTGGCCTTCGAGGAGTGGAGCCATCTGGGCCTGGGCCTGCGCTACCGGGCCGCCGCCATGGGCGTGCCCTTCCTGCCGACGCTGACGATGCTGGGCTCGGACCTGATGGAGGTGGGGGGCTCGAAGACGGTGGAGTGCCCGTACACCGGCCGCACGCTCCACGCGGTGCCCGCGTTGTTCCCGGACGTGGCGCTCCTGCACGTGCAGCGCGCCGATCGGCTCGGCAACTGCCAGATCGACGGCTATCCGCACATGGACGCCGACATCGCGCAGGCCGCCTCCACCGTGCTGGTGACCGCCGAGGAGATCGTCTCGGAAGAAGACATCCGCCGGCATCCGGATCGCACCGTGATCCCGGGCTTCCTGGTGGACGCGCTGGCCCACGTGCCCTACGGCTCGTACCCCCACGAATGCTACGGCGCCTACGACGCCGAGCCGGACCACTTCACCGCGTACGTCGAGGGCATCCAGCAGCGCGGCGCCGCCGGCGTGACCGACTATCTGGAGCGCTACGTCTACACACCGAGCGACCACGCCGGCTATCTCGCGCTCTTCGGCGCGGCCCGGATGGCCGATGCGACCGCCCGCGCCCGGATGCTCACCACATGAGCGTGACCGCCAACGAGCTGCTCGCGGTGATGGGAGCCCGCGAGCTGCGCGACAACTCCACCGTGTTCACCGGGGTCGGCGCGCCGATGATGGCCTCGGTGCTGGCCCAGCGCACGCACGCGCCGATGCTGACCATGATGGTGGAGGGCGGCGTCATCGGCCCGATGTGGAAGCCGGGCGAGCTGCCGATCTCCACCAACGAGATGCGCGCCGCCTACCGGGCCCAGATGCTGCCCGGCATCAGCGACGCGTTCCTGCTCGCCCAGCGCGGCTTCTTCGACGTGGGCTTCATCGGGGGGGCCCAGATCGACCAACACGGCAACCTCAACACCAGCGCCATCGGCGGCTACGCGCGGCCCAAGGTGCGGCTGCCCGGCAGTGGGGGCGCCAACGACATCATCTCGCTCTGCCGGGAGGTCATGATCCTCACCGTGCACGAGAAGCGCCGCTTCACCGAGCGGGTGGACTTCGTGACGAGCCCGGGCTACCTGGAGGGAGGCGACGCCCGGGCCCGCCACGGCCTGCTGTTCGGCGGCGTCTCGCGCGTGATCACCACGCTCGGCGTCTTCGGCTTCGAGGCCCGGAGCCGCCGGATGCAGCTGCTGGCGCTGCACCCAGGCGCGACGCTTCATCAGGTGCGCGACAACACCGGCTTCGAGGTCCTGGTGAGCCCCGACCTCACCATCACCAAGCCTCCCACCGACGAAGAGCTCTCCATCCTCCGCACCCTCGACCCCAAACGCCAATTCATCGGATGAGAGCTAACAGGGCCATCCCGCGAGCCCACCACGGCCTGTCCGCGGACTGGGGGGAGTGCGGGGGCCATTTCGGCGCCCCCGCAGCCGAAGAGCCGTACAGAAGCAAACGGTCGTCCGCCGACTGGGGGAGTGCGGGGGTCATTTCGGCGCCCCGCAGCCGAAGAGCCTTGCAGACTTGAACGGTGGACCGCGATCTGAACAGCAGTCACCGCTGATAGCACGAACCCATTGACCCGGAGCAAACGCAATGACCGACTTCGGTCTGGCGATTCGCAACTTCGTGGGGCCCGGCGAGGTCCCCGATATCCAGGCCCTCTACGCCTACGCCGAGCGCGCCGAGGCGCTCGGCTTCGAGTCACTCTGGGCCTGGGACCACGTGCTGCTCGGCGTGGAGCCCTCGTTCCCGATCGTGGACTCGATCACGATGCTGGGCGCGGTCGCGGCCCGCACGCGGAAGATCAAGCTCGGCACCGGCGTGCTGGTGCTGCCACTGCGAAACCCGGTGGTGGCGGCCAAGGCCCTGGGCAGCCTCGACGTCATCTCGGGCGGCCGGCTCATCCTCGGGGTGGCGGCGGGCTGGTACGCGCGCGAGTTCGATGCGGTGGGCGTGCCGTTCAAGCAGCGCGGCCGGCAGTTCGAGCGCAATCTCGACATCCTGACCCGGCTCTGGACGCAGGACCGCGTGACCCTGAAGGTCGACGAGTTCAACCTGCGCGAGGCGGTCATGGTGCCGCGGACCGTGCAGCGCCCGCGCCCGCCGGTGCTGATCGGCGGCTACGTCGACGCGGTGCTGCGCCGGGCGGGCACCGTGGGCGACGGCTGGCTCACCTACTTCTACACGCCGGAGAGCTTCACGAAGTCGTGGGAGAAGGTGAAGGCCTTCGCGCGGGAGGCCGGTCGCGATCCGGGCACGCTGACCGCCACCAACCAGCTCGCGGTCTACGTGGGGCGCTCCCGCGAAGAGACCACCGCGGACATGCGACAGTGGCTCTCCACCGAGTGGGACACCGCAGCCTGGAGCGAATCCACCATCGACCACGCGATCCACGGATCGGCGGCGGAGTGCGTCGCGCAGATCCGCGCCCACGTGCGGACCGGCGTGCATCGGATTATCCTGATCCCGTACCGCTATCAGCCCGCGCAGGTGGAGCGGATCGCCAAGGAGGTCCTGCCACTGCTATGAGTCAGCCCATCCACATCGACATCAACTGCGACATGGGAGAAAGCTACGGCCGCTGGACCCTCGGTCACGACGAGGAGGTGATGCCGAACATCACCTCGGCCAACATCGCGTGCGGCTTCCATGGCGGCGACCCGCACGTCATGCGGCGAACGGTGGAGCTGGCCATCCAGCATGGCGTGGCGGTGGGAGCGCATCCCGGCCTGCCCGATCTGATGGGCTTCGGCCGGCGCCGCATGGACGTCTCCCCCGCCGAGCTGAAGGACATCCACCGCTACCAGGTGGGAGCGCTGGCCGCCTTCGCGCAGGCCGCGGGCACGCGCATCCAGCACGTCAAGCCGCACGGCATCCAGTACCACATGTTCGAAGAGAACCTGCCGCTCGGACGGGCCACTGCCGAGCAGGTGCTCGAGCTGGATCGCGACATCATCCTGATGACGATGGCCATGACCCGGTACGACGCGGAGGCGCGCAAGGTGAAGGGCGTCCGCATCGCGGCCGAGGGCTTCGCGGACCGGGTCTACGCCGACGACGGCCAGCTGGTCAGCCGCAAGCTCGGCAAGGACGCTTTGATCGCCGATCCGGCCCGGGCCGCCGATCAGGCCGTCCGGATGGCGATGGAGGGGAAGGTCCGCACGATCACCGGCAAGGTCATCGACGCCAAGGTCGAAACCATCTGCATCCACGGCGACAGCCCGGGGTCGGACAAGATCGTGGCCGCGGTGCGCGAAGGCCTGGTCAAGGCGGGCGCGGTGGTGAAGCCGCTCCGGGACTGGCTGCCCCAGTAGCTTCGACGCACCTCCTGCGGGGAGAGCGGGCGGCGTCCCAAATCGGTACACTGTCTGGCGCTCCTCGTCACCCGTTCTGGGCCGCGCCCGTTGGCTCTGCCCGGTAAGTCGCTGTCCCACTACATCTTTCGGCGCCTTCTCTGACTGGCACCGAGTTTGCCCTGGCTAGGGCCGGCACTAGCCATGGCGGACTTTGCGGAAGGCAGCAGCGTGAAGGGCGCGAGGCCCGGTGGAAACCGGCCCGGTGAAGTGAAGTCGGGCGCGGGCCACCACCGACACCGTCTCGCCGGACTGCACGGCGCCCGACGGGGTCTCCGGGAGCGGCACACCCTGGAGTCCCCCCCGCACGAGTACCCCGGCCAGCTCGCACGAGCCCATCGGCTGCCGCATCACCAGCGCGGCCACGGTCGATGAGCCAGGCGGGTCCCGCCGGAATCGCCACAGGGGAGGAAGGAGCCATGATGGCTTCAGAGCGCACCACAGGATCGACGACGCTCCGGTTGCTGGTCGGCTCCGGGTACCGCCGCGAGCCGAGCGCCATGCCCTCGGATTCGCAGATCGCGCACGCGCTGTACGACGCGCAGAGCACGCCCAGCGTGCCGACGCGCAAGAGCCTCGATGAGATCCTCTTCCTGGCTCAGCAGAGCTCCGGCTGGACGCAGGTCTTCAAGCAGCTGAAGTCGGAGGGCCTGATCGAGGAGCAGACCCTCGGTCACGTGGTCGCCCGGTGGACCAACCGCACGCTCCGTCCCCGGCGTCCGAGCATGAGCCACGCCGCAGTCGAGGTCGGCGCTTCCGCCTAGCTGATTTCTCCGTCGCTACCGCGCGGCCAGGACCGACTCCAGCCGCGCGGTAGCGCGCTCCCAGTCGAACTGAGTCCTCACGAAGTCCTGCCCCTCCCGACCAAGCCGCCCTCGTAGTTCCGCATCCTCCAGGAGCCGCCCGAGCCCGCCCGCGAGCGCATCCAGGTCCCGCCGCGGCGCGACCACGGCGGTGCGGCCGTCGATGGCGTAGTCGCGGCATCCGCCGTTGTCGTACGTGCAGAGCGCGGCGCCGCACGCCATCGCCTCCATCGACGGCATGCCGAGGCCTTCGTCCCACGACGGGCACAGGAAGATCGGGCAACGGCTGTAGAGCCAGGCCAGCCGCTCCTGCGGGAGGTTTTCGTGGAACTCCGCGAAGGGCAGCGGCTGCTTCGGCGCCTTGACGCCGAACCCGACCAGCACCGCGCCCGGATGGCGCGCGCGCACCCGCTGGAAGGCTTCGATCCCGTCCGCGATCCCCTTCCACGGGTAGTCGTGGAAGAGCATCAGCACGCGCAAGACCGAATCGTCGGCCACCGCAACCGGGCGGAAGAGCCCCGGGTCCACCGGGGTCACGATCACCGCGGCCGGAGAGCCGAAGCGCTCGGCCATGACGTCGGCCAGCCACGTGGAGATGACGATCTTCCGCAGCGACGTGCGGTAGGTCGCGTCCACCCGCGCCGCCTCCCCGTGATAGAGGCTCTCGAAGTGCTGGATGAAGTAGAACTGACGGCCGGCGGACGCGGGCGCCGCCGCCACCGCCTCGACCGATCGCCACGACGTGGCCACCACCGCGTCGCCGTCGGGGATGCACGCGGCGCTCCACTCGGGCACCCACCGCACGCGCGCCCGCAGCCCCGGCATCCACTCGGGACCGCGCGCGCGCCGATTGCGCCACCACGCGCCGAGCCCGCCCCGGGCCGGGACCAGCAGGGTGACATCGTGACCGCGACGCGCCAGACGATCGGCGTGGATGAGGATCGCCCGCACCCCGCCCGCGATCCGCAGGTGCGGGCACAGGAACGTGACCTTCATCGAGCCCGGATCATATCGCCATGGACACCTGGCCGGTGCGGCGGTAGGCCGCGGGGTCGAGCACCACGTTGATCGCGTACACCTCGTCCGAGCCCAGTGCGCGCTCGAGCGCCGGCCGTAGCTCGTGCGGCTCGGTCACGTGGAGTCCCTTGCCGCCGAGGGCCTCGACCATGCGGTCGTAGCGCGTGAACGGCAGCGACGTGGCCACCGCACGCTCGGCCCCGAAGAACGATAGCTGGGGGTTGCGGATCTGTCCCCAGCCGCCGTCGTTGCCGATCACCACCGTCATCGGCAGCCCGAAGCGCACCGCGGTCTCGATCTCCATGCCGTTGAGCCCGAAGGCGCCGTCGCCGGCGATCAGCAGGACGCGCTGCCCGGGACGCAGCAGCTTGGCCGCGATCGCGAACGACGGCCCGACGCCGAGGCAGCCGAAGGGGCCGGGATCGAGCCACTGGCCCGGCCGCGACAACGCCACGACCTTGGAGGCGCAACCGACCACGTCGCCGCCGTCGCCCACCACGGTGGTGCGCGCGTCCACCGTCGCCGCGATCTCGTGGGCCAGCCGATAGTGGCTGATCGGCACGGCGTCGGACTGCCGCTCCACCAGGAGCCGCGCCTGCGCCTCGGCCTCCTTCTGCCGCACCGCCCGCCGCCAGGGCTCGCAGCGCGTCGCCAGATCCCCGGGCAGCGAGTCGGCGAGCGCGCGCAGCGTCAGCCCGATGTGGCTCGTGAGCCCGAGGGCCAGCGGCCGGTTGCGGCCCAGCTCCGCCGGATCGCAATCGACCATGGCCACCTGCGCCGTCTCCGCGAAGGACGGCGGCCGCCCGTAGCCGAGCCTGAAGTCCAGCGGCGTCCCCAGCACGAGCACCACGTCCGCCTGCCCCAGTGCGAAGCCGCGCGCCTGCGCGAATGCCTGCGGATGGTCGTGCGGCAAGCAGCCTCGCCCCGCCCCGTTCATGAACACGGGCGGGCCGGCGCGCTCGGCGAAGACCTGCAAGTCCCTGGCCGCATCGTCCCAGTAGACGCCGCTGCCCGCCATCACCACGAGCCGCTCTGCACGGGCGACGAGATCCGCCAGGTCCTGCACCGACTCCCCATCGGGCGCGCTCGGACGGCGATGCGCGTAGGCAATCGGGATCGGGGCGAGCCGGTCCTCGACCAGCGTCATGAGCAGGTCCACCGGGATCTCGACGAAGACCGGTCCGGGCCGTCCGGTCACGGCGTGGCGGATGGCGGTGGTCAGCACCTCCGGGATCTGCCGCGTCTCGGACACCGTCCACGAGCCCTTCGTGATCGGACGCAGGAGATCCACCTGCTCGACTTCCTGCAGCGACCCCAGGCCGCGCAGCCCGAGCGGCGCGGCGCCGCCGATCAACAGCACCGGGCTGCGCGCGGAATGCGCATTGGCGATCCCGGTGACCGCGTCGGTGACGCCGGGTCCCGCCGTCACCACGGCCACCCCGACGTGTCGGGTGAGCCGCGCGTAGGCGTCCGCCGCGTGGGCGCACGCCTGCTCGTGGCGCATGTCGATCACCTGCACGCCCTCGGTGAGGCAGCCGTCGTAGATGGGCAGGATGTGACCGCCGCAGAGCGTGAACACGTGGCCCACGCCGGCCTGCCGGAGCGTGCGCGCGACCAGGTGGCCGCCGTTCAGCTCAGCCATGCGAGGCCGCCGGCGCGGCGGGGACGTGCACGATCTCGAGCTTGAGCCGGTCCGGGTCTTCGAAGAACACCGCGTAGTAGCCCGGCCGGTACTCCGGGAACTCGCGCGGCGTCTCGTAGAGAGGCGGTAGCCGGCGGGGGGCCATGAACTCGTCGCGGAAGCGGTCGACGTCCGCGCGGCGCGGCACGCGCAGAGCCAGGTGATTGAGGCCGGCGCGCTTGCGATGGAACGACTGCACGGAGTGCGCGGGATCCGCGGCCATCACCCAGATGTCGGCGCCGCTTCCCGTCGAGAAGCCGGCCGCCGTGTCGGTCTGGTAGACCGAGCGGTACTCCAGGTAGCCGAGCAGGTCGCGGTAGAACGGCAGCGAGACGAGCGGGTCGCGGACGTTGATCTGCAGGTGGTAGACCTCGGCCTTCACCAGAACTTCTCCCACCTCACGCTCTTCCGGTCCATCCCCTTTCTCACCAGTACGTCGCGCACCTTGTTGATGGTCTCGCCCCCGCCGCAGACGTAGACGACCAGGCGGTCCACCCCGTACACGAGGCGCTCCACGGCCTCGGCCGGCTCGCCCCGCTCCCCTCGCCACGTCGCGGGCGGCTCCCGCAGCACCGGCAGGTACGAGAAGCTCGGGTAGCGTCGCGCGAGCGATCGGAAGTCGGCGTCGTAGACGAGCCAGCCCGGGTTGCGGGCCCAGTAGATGAGCGCGGTGGGCCGGCCGTAGCCGGTCTCGTGCAGATGCGTGAGCATGGAGTGGATCGGGACGATGCCGATCTCCTCGGCCACGAAGACGACACGCCGGGGGTCCGCCCGGTTGAACACGAAGCCCCCGGTGGGCCCCTTGAACGTCACCGGCGCGCCGGGCTGCAACGCCCGTACCCACTGTGAGCCGATGCCGCCGGGCGCCACGTCGATCGAGAGGGTCAAGGCGCCCTTCCGCGTCGGCGACGACACCATGGTCCAGGCGCGTACCGTCTTGGGACCGAAGGGCACCGAGATCCACTGCCCGGCCTCGAAAGTGAAGTCGGCCGGCTCGAGGATCTTGAGATCGACCTCGATGACGTCGGGGGTGAGCGCGCGCACCGCGGTGACCTCGGACCGGCACTCCCGCGGCTTCATCCCTTCGCCCTCGCAGGACGGAGGGCCGACGGCGGGACTGCCGTCATGCGCCCTTCTGCACGCGCGGGATGACCTCGCTCGCGACCATCTCGATCTGCGCGCGCTCCTCCGCGGGATCCCCGATGGGGTTCATCACGAAGTAGCGGCAGCCGGCCTGAGCGAAGCGGCCGATCTGCTCGGCGCACTGATCGGGCGTACCGATCACCCCGTACTTGCGGGCCAGCGGGCCGAAGTCCTGCGCGTACCGGCTCGAGAGCGTGCGGACCCAGCTCCGCTCCGCGGTTTCGTAGTCGCGCCCCACGGTGACGAAGGTCAGATGCGCGGTCACGAAGCCGTCCAGGCTGCGGCCGGCCTGCTCGGCGGCGCGCCGGATCTTGTCCAGGCTCTGCGCGTAGCGCTCCGGCTGGACGACGTAGGAGATCCAGCCGTCGCCCTGCCGCCCGGCGCGCGCCAGAGCCGCGTCGGAGCGCCCGCCGATCCAGATGGGCGGGCCCGGCCTCTGCACCGGCTTGGGATCGATGCTGACACCCTGAAACCGGGTGAAGCGGCCCTCGAATGCGGCGGGCGCATCCCGCCACAGCGTGCGCACCACGTCGATGCCCTCGGTGACGCGAGCCCCGCGCTCCTTGTGGGGAGCGCCACAGGCCTCGAACTCCTTCGGGTTCTCCCCGCCCACGCCGACGCCGAAGATCAGACGTCCGCCGCACAGCACGTCGAGCGTGGACGTGATCTTGGCCACCACCGTCGGATGGCGGAGCGCGAGCAGATAGACGCCGCTGCCCAGCTTGATGCGCCGGGTGATGCCGGCGTAGGCGGCGAGCAGGGTCAGCGACTCGTAGAGCGGGTTGTGGAAGGAGACGTGGTCCCCCGTCCACAGCGAATCGAGGCCGAGGGCCTCGCAGCGCTGGGCCAGGGCGAACTGCTCCTCGGGCGGATGCATCGACAGGAAGGCGCCGAAGCTGAGCGGCCCGGCCGGGCTCATGTCAGCGCGGGAAGGCGTCCTTGACGCCGCCGTCGACGGTGATCGTGCACCCGGTGGTCTTGGCCGAGCGATCGGAGGCCAGGAACAGCACCGCCTCCGCGACGTCCTCGGGCAGGATCGGCCGCGCCAGGATGTTGCGCTTCCGGTAGAAATCCTCGAGCTCGTCGACGGTGATGCCCTGCGCGCGCGCCCGCTCGCGCCGCACGTCCTCCGACCAGAGCTTGGAGTCGCGGAACACCGCGTCGGGGTTCACGATGTTGGAGCGGATGCCGTGCGGGCCGCCCTCGAGCGAGAGCACCTTGGCCAGCTGGGCCTCCGCCGCCTTGGACGCCGAGTAGGCCGAAAAATCCTTCCCCGGCGACATCACGTTCTTGGTGGCCACGAAGACGAACGCGCCGCCGAGGCCCTGCGCCTTCAGGATGCGCAGCCCCTCGCGCGCGACGAGGAAGTGGCCGGTGGCGTTCACCGCGAACGACCGCTCCCAGTCCGCCAGCTCCATGCGGTCCACCGGGGCGGAGTGCGCGGTGCCCGCGTTGGAGACCACGATGTCCACGCCGCCGTAGCCCAGCACCGCCTCCTCGAAGGCGGCGCGCACCGAGGCCTCGCTGGTCACGTCCATGCCGAGGCCCAGGGCCCGGCCGGCGCCATTGGCGCCCACGATCTCCTCCGCCACCTTCCGCGCGCCAGCCGCGTCCAGATCGGCCACCACCACGTGCGCCCCCTCGGCCGCGAGACGCTGGGCCACCGCACGGCCGATGCCGCCGGCGCCCCCGGTGACCAGGGCGATGCGCCGCGCCAGCTCCTTCTCGGGCGGGGCCAGCGAGAGCTTGTAGAACTCGAGCGGCCAGTACTCGACGTCGAAGGCCTCGCGCGCGGAGAGCGAGACGTAGTTTCCGAACGACGTCGCCGCGCCGAGTACCGAGATCGTGTGGTGGTAGATGTCGCCGACGATGCCCGCGGTGCGCCGGTCCTTGCCCACCGCGAACAGGCCGAGGCCCCCCACCACGATCACGCGCGGGAACGGATCGGCCAGCGTGGCGCCGTGGTCGTTGTGCGATTCGAAGTACCGGGTGTAGTCGGCCACGAACCGCTCGACCGCCGCGGTCACGCCGGCCCGGACCGACTCCGTATCCGCAGGGTCGTCGACCGGGGCGAAGCACGGCAGCCGCTTGGTGAAGATGGTGTGATCGGGCGTGGCCGGGCCGATGCGACAGAGCGCGTCGGCTTCGCCCGAGGCCGCGAATTCCAGCACATCTGGCGCGTCGTCGAAGAGCAGCACCTGGCGGCGGCCGCGCCCCACCAGTCCGCGCACGTGCGGCGCAACCGTGAGAGCAACGCGCCGTCGCGTTTCCGCCGGCGGGCTCGGCCGCGCGGCACCCCCGAAGCGGACGCGGCCCCGGGCCCGATGCGCGATGGCCTCCTCGGCCCGGCTGATCAGGTCGATGGTGGCCAGGTAGGCCTCCTTGACGGAAGCGCCCCAGCAGATCGTGCCGTGCTTCTCGAGCAGGATGGCCCGCGCGTGCGGGTGGGCCGCGAACACCTCCGAGACCTCCCGCGAGATCAGGAACCCGGGGCGTCGGTACGGCAGCGCGATGACCTGGTCACCGTAGACCTCGCGGAGCACCTGCCCGCTGCGGTCGTTGTTGGTGAGCGAGACGACCGCGTCGGCGTGGGTGTGGATGACCGCGGTGGAGGGCAGGAAGCCGTGCAGCAGTGTCTCGATCGACGGGCGCGGGCTCGACGGCTCCTGCAGCGCGTGGGCGAGGTAGTCCACCATCTCCTGGTCGCCCATGTCCCGCCGCTCGAGCAGCGCGGTCACGTCCTCCATGCGCACGCCCGGGAAGTCCTTCGCCTGGATGCTCTTGAGGTCGGAGCCGCTGCCCTTGACGCGCAGCACCCGCGTGGGCCGTCCGCGGTGGTCGCGCTCCTCGCGCTTCACCGACGTGTTGCCCCCACCCCACACCACCAGCGTGGTCTCGGCGCCGATGAGACGCGAAGCGTAGACGAGCAGATCGAGATCGCTCTTGTCCTGCGCGTCGACGTCGCTCCAGCGGGAGTGCATGGCGCCCTCACCATACCCGAATCCGCCATGGCGGTAAAGGTTGGGCGACGCTATCGTAGGCGCGTGAGCGCGTGGACGCGACGGACGCTTGCGCTCGGGATGGCTCTGGGTCTCGTCCTCGTGGCATCGAACCACCGCGCGGCGCGGGCCGACGGCATCATGCTGATCCAGGCCGGGGCGTTCTGGATGGGGAGCGACGGCGACGCCCCCGACGAGGCGCCGTCGCATCGCGTGTACGTCCGCGACTTCTGGCTCGAGCGCCACAAGGTCACCAACCGCGAGTTCGCCCGCTTCCTCGACGCGCGCGGCCTTCGGACCGTCGATGGCGAGGACCACTTCGACCACGACGACCCCGACGCGCGCATCCACCGGCACGACGGCCGCTTCACCGCCGACCCGGGCTACGAGGACCACCCCGTGGTCGAGGCCACCTGGTACGGAGCCCGCGACTACTGTCTCTGGCGCGGCCGGCGGCTGCCCACCGAGGCCGAGTGGGAGAAGGCCGCGCGCGGCGAGGACCGCCGCCGCTACCCGTGGGGCGACGCCCCGCCCGATGACACCGTGGCGGTGTACGGCCGCTCGTACAACGCCACCGACCGCGGCGATCGCCGGCCCGCCGGTGAGGGGCCGTCCGGCGTCCAGGACCTGCTGGGCAACCTGCGGGAATGGACGGCGTCCGAGTACCGGCCGTATCCGTATCGTGCCGACGACGGGCGGGAGGGGCCCGCACCCCGGGCCACCCGGGTGGTCCGCGGCGCCAGCCACGACGATCCGATCGACGCGCTGCGCGTGACGATCCGCCGCTTCTACTCGTATGATGGAGAGCATCGCGGCCTGGCCCGGGGCCACCACCACACGGGTTTTCGCTGCGCCACTTCGGAAGACCTGGGAGGACGATGACGTCATGAGAGGCCTGATGATGGACTACCCCCTCACCCTCACGCAGTTCTTCGAGCGCACGCGCCGGCTCTTCCACCGGAAGACCATGGCCACCCGCGTGCCGGGGGCAGGCCTGCAGCGCTACACCTACGGCGACTACGCCGAGCGCGTCTGCCGGCTGGCCGGCGCGCTGCACGGCCTCGGTCTGCAGAAGGGCGCGCGGGTCGGGACGTTCGCGTGGAACTCGCACCGCCACATGGAGGTCTACTTCGCCGCGCCCCTCATGGGCATGGTGCTCCACACCGTCAACATCCGGCTGTCCGCCCAGGACATCACCTACATCGTCAACCACGCGGGCGACGAGGTGCTGATCGTCGACGCGAGCCTGTGGCACCTGCTCGAGCCCATCCGCCATCGGCTCACCACCGTCAAGCACGTCATCGTGATGAAGGACACCCCGGACGCGGTGGTGCCGCCCGGCGCCCTCGACTACGAACAACTCGTGACGGGCACCGAGCCGGTCATCGAGTGGCCGCGCATCGAGGAGACCGACGCGGCCGGCATCTGCTACACCTCCGGCACCACCGGCCATCCCAAGGGCGTGGTCTACAGCCATCGCGCGATCTACCTGCACTGCTTCGCCTCGTCCTCGGTGGACGTGCTCGGCATCTGCGAGCGCGACGTGATCCTGCACATCGTGCCGATGTTCCACGCCAACGCCTGGTGCGTGCCGTTCGCGGGCGTCATGAACGGCGCGACCCAGATCTTCGGCGGGCCGAACCCCCAGCCGCGCGACATCATCGAGATCGTCCACCACGAAAAGGTCACGGTGGTGGGGGCGGTCCCCACGGTGTGGATCTCCATCCAGGCGATTCTGGACAAAGAGCCGCAGTGGGACATTTCCTCGATCCGCTGCATCCCGATCGGCGGGTCGGCTGCGCCCCGCTCGCTCATCGAGCTGTTCGACAAGAAGTACGGAGCCTACATGCTGCACGCCTGGGGCATGACCGAGATGACCCCGCTCGGCACCGTGTGCCGGCCGCGCTCCTACATGGACGCGCTCCCCGAGGACGAGCGCTACGCGGTGCGGGCCAAGCAGGGCGCCCCGGTCGCCGGCGTCGACATGCGAATCGTCGACGACGCGGGCCACGTCCTGCCCTGGGACGGCAAGAGCGCGGGCGAGATCCAGGTGCGCGGGCCGTGGATCACGAGCGGCTACTACGAAAACCCCGAGGGCGCGGCCCAGTTCACCGAGGACGGCTGGTTCCGCACCGGCGACGTGGCCACCCTCGATGCCGACGGCTACATCCAGATCACCGATCGCACCAAGGACCTCATCAAGTCGGGCGGCGAGTGGATCTCGAGCGTGGACATGGAGACCACCATCATGGGCCACCCCAAGGTCCTGGAGGCCGCGGTCATCGCGGTGCCGCACGAACGCTGGGTGGAGCGGCCGCTCGCCTGCGTGGTGCCCAAGCCCGAGCACAAGGGCCGCCTCACCGCCGAGGAGATCTACGAGTACCTGAAGCCGCGCGTGGCCAAGTGGTGGCTGCCCGACGAGGTGGTCTTCATCGAGGCGGTGCCCAAGACCAGCGTCGGCAAGTTCGACAAGAAAGTCCTGCGCGAGCGCTTCAAGGGCCGGAAGCCGAAGGCCTGAGCGCGCTCAGCAGCGCTTCGCCAGATCCGCCCAGGGCTGGCCCGGCCGCAGCGGCTCGGGCGTCCCCTTCCAGTCCCTCGCCATGACCTTCAGCCGCTCGAGCCGGTCGGCGGTCAGCGGGTGCGTCGAGAGATAGGTGAGCGCGCTCGGTGTCGGCCCCTCCTCCTTCCCGATGCGCTCGAAGAACTGGATCATCCCCGCCGGGTCCAGGCGCGCCGCCAGCATCATCTTCATGCCCTCGGTGTCGGCCTCCTCCTCGGCGCGGCGCGAGTACCGCAGATCACCCAGGGTGCGGGCGGTCTGCAGCCCATAGGCGAGCGGCCCCGTCACGTCGCCGGTGAGGGCCATGAGCAGGAGGCCGGTGGAGGCGTCCTGGATGACCGCGCGAGTGGCGTGCCGGTGCAGCACGTGCTGCAGCTCGTGCGCCAGCACGCCCGCCAGCTCCTCCGGCGTGGCGGTGCGCTCCAGAAGCCCGCGGAAGATCACCACGTACCCGCCCGGCGCCGCGAGCGCGTTCACCAGCGGCCGCTTCGCCACCGAGATGCGGAACGTATAGGGCGACGGCGGGCCGGGCGCGGTCAATCGCGTCACCGTCTCGTCGATCGCCCGGGCCAGCGCGGGATCGTCGCAGCGACGCTCGGGCGGGGCCAGGTGACTCATCGCGGCGCGGCCGACGCTCTCCTCCCACCTCACCGGCACCCACGGGGCCACCAGTGCGGCCAGCGCGGGAATGCCCCAGACGTAGATGGCGACGGCGGTCGCGACCGCCCCCGCGCCGGCCAGGATCGTCCAGCGGATCCGTGCGCGGCGGCGCGCCGGATCGTGGAAGCGTCGGCCCACGTGGGGGGCCACCTCGTGGAGGCTCGCCAGGAATGCGGGCTCGGACACGAGCAAGGTCTCGGGCAGCTCGTGCCCTCGCTCCAGCCGCACCTGCTCGCCCGCGTAGAAGCCCTGGGTCTGGCGGATCTCGCGGTAGGGCCAGAGCCGCGCGGCGGAGCCGGCGGGGGTGATCTCGATGCCCTCGCGCATGAGCCGGATCACGGCGGTCTGCCGCGTCGCGGTGCGGCCATCGAGGTAGACCGCCTCCCAGTCGTAACGCATCAGCGTGCGCCCGTCAGGACCATCGGAGACGGCCAGCTACGCCAGGTCGAAGCCGGAGTCGAAGAAGCCGGACAGGCCCTCGCCGGTACTGCCCGCCTGCTGCGCCTGCTGCTCGATGCGCGTCAGGTCGATCGGCCCCACCAGGGCCAGGTTGCGGAAGGCGAAGTCGATGCTGCGCACCCGCACCCACGGCCACGCGAGGCCGAGCGTGGCCACGAGCAGCGCCACGTTCACCACCCAGAGCCAGAGCAGCGCGCCGCCGGTGACGTGGCACGAGAAGCGGGCGGAGCCGAGGTCGGTGTGGTCCCAGAAGAACCGGCGCTTGCGCGCCACGTACCACACCCAGCACAGTCCGAGCGTGGGCAGCGTGAGCAGCAGCGACACCACGAACGGGCCGAACAAGTCCCACTCGCGGCCGGTGAAGCCGAATCGCTCGTTGCCGAAGTAGGAGTGGGAGACGAGGAATCGTTGTCGCTGCACCAGGAAGACCGGGTAGTAGAGCCCGAGGGTCACCCCGGTCAGGAAGCTGCCGACGATGAAGATGCGCACGAGCTCCCAGACCCGGCCGCGGAATGAGAAGCGGATCCCGCGCCAGGACATGCGGCTCAGACGATACCGTCGCGCCCCCACCACCGCGACCGGGAAGAACACGAAGATCAGGCTACCCGAGATGAGGCCGGCGACGACCTTCAGGGCGACCGGCACGTCGAGCACGTCGCGGATCATGTTCAGCAGCAGCACGGGCAGGCCGAACACGATGATTGCCTTCAGCGTTCCGAGCAGCAGCTCCTTCGCGGTGCCGTGATAGGCGAAGCGGTCCAGCTGCATCTCGCTCTGCCCGGCCAGGTAGCGGCGCACTCGCGTCTTCGCCCAGAAGTAGTAGATGCCGAGCGTGACCAGGATCAGCAGCGTGTTCACCACGTGAATGCCGAACAGCGTGCCCCCGCTGCCGTGAAACACCGGATGGCGCACGCTGTCGAAGTCGCCCGGCGGGGTCGGGCCGAACCGCGGCGGCTCGCCTCCGAGCGGGGGCGGCGGCGGCGGCGCGCCGGCCGGCGGAGAGACCGGCGCTAGCGGGCGCGGACCGGAGCCGCCGCCGGGGGGCGTGGGCTTGCGGAAGAACGACGACGGCCGGCTCGGCTCCTGCCCGTCCATACCGCACGACTATGGGTGGAAGCCCCGGAGGGAGTCAACTTTTCGGCGGCTCAGGCTCCCGCCGGCTCGCTCCGCGCGAAGCGCTCCAGGTGGTGCTCGGCGTCGCCGAAGATCTGGCCGATCATGGTGAGCCGCCGGAAGGTGTGGCTGATCTTCAGCTCCTCGGTCATGCCCATGCCCCCGTGCAGCTGCACCGCTTCCTGGCTCACGTGGCGGCAGGCGTCGGCCACCTTGATCTTCGCCGCCGAGACCGCGTGGCGCCGCTCGGCCGGAGGCGCGGTGTCGACCTTCACGCAGGCCAGACAGGCCATCGAGCGGGCCTGCTCGTAGCTGATCACCATGTCCACCATGCGGTGCTGCAGCGCCTGGAAGCTGCCGATCGGCACCCCGAACTGCCGTCTCGTCTTGAGGTACTCGAGCGTCGCCTCGTTGGCGTAGCGAATGGCGCCCACCGCCTCCGCGCAGAGCAGCGCGGTGGCGTAGTCGGCCGCGTCCTCGATCCAGGGCAGCGCCCGGCCCTCGTCGCCCAGCCGCGCGGTCGCCGGCACCGCGACGTCGGACAGCCACACGTCGGCCGCGCGCAGCTCGTCGATGGTCCGGTACGCCTTGATCGTGACGCCCGGTGCGGCGCGCTCGACCAGGAAAAGGCTGATGCCGGCCGGGTCGGTCGCGCCGCCGCTGGTACGCGCGGACACGATCAGCGTATCGGCGGCGCCGCCGGCCAGGACGGCGCGCTTCTCGCCTTCCAGCCTGTACCCCGTGCCGGCCTTCTTGGCCCGCGCGCCCACGTGAGCCAGATCGTAGCGCGCGCCGCGCTCGGTGTGGGCGAAGGCCAGGCGCTGCTTGCCCTGGATCAGCGCGGGCAGGATGCGATTCTGCTGCGCCTCGGTGCCGGCGCGGGCGATGAGCCGGCCGGCCAGGCCCACGTTGACCCAGTAGGGCTCGACCACGAGGCCCTCGCCCAGCGCCTCCATCACCAGCATGACGTCCACCGCGGTGCCGCCGAAGCCGCCGTGCTCCTCGGCGAAGGGTACGCCGAGAAGCCCCATCTCCGCGAAGGCGGCCCACACCGTCTCGCTCCAGCCGGTGGGCGAGTCCGCGATCTTGCTCCGCGCGTCCATCGTGTACTCGTTGGCCAGATACCGCTTCAGCGAGTCGGCCAGCAGCTGCTGCTCTTCAGTCAAATCGAAGTTCATCTCTTGGCTCCGTTGCTCCTGAGCGGTTGCGTCGCGTGATCTGATCGTCACGTCTTTCGTTCTTGCGATCGTGCCCGCGGATCGGAGGGTGCCCTTGGGGGGTCCTCTGATCACGTCCCGCTTACTCGTCTTTTGCGGGCAGCAGTTCCCGCCACCCGCCCAGGTTGGGAACTCCTCCCCCGATCGCCGCGAAAACGCGGGACGTGGTCAGAGGACGCCCCAGGCCCACCCACCCCCGCCGCCGCCAGACCCCGCCAAGCGCCCGCTACAGACCGAGCGTGGCCTTCGCGATGATGTTGCGTTGAATCTCGTTGGAACCAGCGTAGATCGTCGCCTTGCGCAGGTTGCAGTACCGCGGCGCCAGCCGAGCCGTGAAGTGGTCGAAGTCCATCGCGTCGACCGGCCGGAACGCCTGCGCCAGCGGCCCCGCCGCCTGCATCATCAGCTCGGTGATGGACTGCTGGATCTCGGTGCCCTTGATCTTCAGCATCGACACGTCGGCCCCCGGCGGCCGCCCGCTGCGCCGCATCTGGTCGAGGAAGCGGAGGTTGGTGATCTCGAGCGCCATCAGCTCGACCTCCACCCGCGTGAGCCGGTCGCGAAAGCGCGGATCCTCGATGAGCGGGTGTCCGTCCTTCGTCTGCTCGCTCGCCAGCTCCTTCAGCCGCTGCAGCTCGCGCTTGGAGGCGCCGATGCGGCCGGTGCCCATCCGCTCGTAGCCGAGCAGGTACTTCGCCACCGTCCAGCCCTTGCCTTCCTCGTGCACCAGGTTCTCCGCCGGCACCTTCACGTCGTCGAAGAACACCTCGTTGACTTCCTTGCTGCCGTCCATCAGCACGATGGGGCGCACCGTGATGCCGGGCGTCTTCATGTCGATCAGCAGGAACGAAATGCCGTCCTGCCGCTTACTCGTGTTGGAATCGGTGCGCACGAGGCAGAAGATCCAGTCCGCGTGGTGGGCGAGCGTGGTCCAGATCTTCTGGCCGGTGACCACGTAGTGACCGTCGTCGCGCACCGCCCGCGTCTTGAGCGAGGCCAGGTCCGACCCCGAGCCGGGCTCCGAGTAGCCCTGGCACCAGAAGTCTTCGCCGTTGTAGATGCGCGGCAGGAAGCGCTTCTTCTGAGCCTCGGTGCCGAACTGCAGCAGCACCGGCGCGCACATCCGCACGCCGAAGGGCACGATCATCGGGGTCGCCGCGTAGCCGCACTCCTCCTCGAAGATGTAGCGCTCCACCACGTTCCAGTCGGTGCCGCCCCACTCGCGCGGCCAGTCGGGCGCGACCCAGCCCTTCTTGGCCAGGATCCGGTGCCAGCGCAGCAGCTCCTCCCTCGACAGCTCCTGGTAGCTCTCCATCTTCTGGCGGAGGTCGTCGGGGAGGTTGGTGCGCAGCCAGCCGCGCACCTCGTCGCGGAAGGCCAGCTCGTCCGGCGAGTAGTTCAGATCCATGTGGGGCTCCTCTCTTCGAGTCTCGGCTGCAATCGGGCCGGATCGACGGCCATGCTATCCCAGGGCGCGAACCAGGTCCAGCAGCCGGCCGAGCGTCTCGAGCCGCGCCGAGAGCCTCTCACCCGCCGGCTCCACGCGAAGGGTGGTGATGCCCGCCGCGCGGTAGGCGGCAAGCCGCGCGCGCACCATCGCGTCGGTGCCGAGCAGGTTGGTCTTCAGCACCAGCTCGTCGGGCACGCGCGCCGCGGCCTCCTCGCGCCGGCCGTCGAGCCACAGTCGCTGGACCTCGCGGGCTGCGTCCTCGTAGCCGGCGCGACGGAAGGCGTCGTTGTAGAAGTTGTGCTGGCGCGAGCCCATCGCCCCGAGCGTGAACGCCAGGCCCGGCTTCCGCGCCGGGATCAGGCGGTCCGCGTCGTCGCCGAAGGCCACGAAGCCGCCGGCCTGCAGATCCAGCGACGCCAGCGGGCGGCCAGCCCGGGCCGCGCCCGCCGCGAGATGGTCGGTGAAGACGCGCGCGTGATCGGGCATGAACGAGGTGCCGAGCCAGCCGTCGGCGATCTCGCCGGTCATCTCGAGGCTGCGCGGCGACAGCGTGGCCAGGTAGATCGGCACGTCGGGCTGCGGCGGCGCCGCCGAGCGGAGGGCCTTGCCCTCGCCGCCGGGCAGCGGCAGCTCGTAGACGCGGCCCTTGTATTCCAGGCGCTCGCCGCGGATCGCCCGCCGCACGATCTCGACCGTCTCGCGCATGCGCCGCACCGGGCGGTCGAAGCGGATGCCGTGCCAGCCCTCGATCACCTGCGGCCCGCTGACGCCCAGGCCCAGGACGAAGCGGCCGCCGGACATCGCGCTGAGACTCATCGCGGTCATGGCCAGCAGCGCGGGCGTGCGGGTGCCGGCCTGGAGGATGCCGGTGCCGAGGCGGATGCGCGAGGTGCGGGCGGCCACGAAGGCCAGCGGCGTGACCCCGTCGTGCCCCCACGCCTCCGCCGACCACACGAAGTCGACGCCCAGGCGCTCGGCCTCGGTCACGTAGGCGCTGGCTTCCGCCCAGTCGGTCTGGGCGAGCCGCAGCGAGATCGCGACGCGCATCAGGCCGGGCGCCGGCCCGCGAACGCGGCCGCGATCTTCTGCAGCTGGCCGGCGTGATCCAGATCGTGCAGGCGGGTGAAGAGCAGCGTCTCGCGCCAGGTCAGCGGGCCGAACATCGGATGCTCGATTCGCTGGTCGGGCGCGACACTGGGATCGGCGGCCTGGACCGCCGCGAACAGGTCTTCACGTTGCGCGGCGAGCAGCCCATACCAGGCTTCCGCCGTGCGGACCGGCGCGTTCTCGACCCCGCGCCCTTCGAGCCGCTCGAGGAGCGGCTGGCCCTTGAGCAGCCGGCAAATGCCGCCGCCGAAGTACCGATCCGCGGCCAGCACGTGCGCCATCACCTCGTTGCCGCTCCACTCCTCGGCCTCCGGGCGCTCCGCGAAGCGCGTCGGGGGAAGCGCGACGGCGGCCGCCCGCAGCTCCGCCATCGCCGCCTGGACCTTCTCGACGATGGCCCCCGGCGACAGCTTGGCCCCCTGCGCCACCAGGTAGCTCCGAATCCGCTGCATCTCCTCGTTCATGGCCGCCTGGACTCTATCACCCTGCAACGGAAGCGAGGAAGGTGGCGATGACGGACTGGACTTCGGCGCGGTGGGTGCGGTTGGGAAAGTGCGGGCCGCCCTCGACGACGTGGAATCGGGCGCCGGGGATCGCCTCGGCCACTCGGCGGGACATGGCCACCGTCGGATAGCTGTCCTCCGAGCCGGCGATCACCTGCACGGGGCAGCGGATGCGCCGGCAGTCCTCCAGCCACTCGGTGCGGCTGTAGGTCTCGTCCAGCAGGGCCAGCAGCGAGGCCACCGAGTGGCGCCGCAGCGAGGCGGCGAGATCGGCGTAGCGATCCGGCCGCGCCTTGAGCCGGGTGAGCGCCGCGTCGCCCATGCGAAGGCGCACGTTGGCGTCGAAGTACTCCTCGAAGCGCCCCGCCTCGACGAGGGGCCGGTGGCGCGCCCACCACGCCCGATCCTCGGCGCTGGGCTCGTAGGGCGGCCCGCTGATCGACACCACCGCCCGCGCCCGCTCCGGGGCGTGCGCGGCGATCCAGAGCGAGAGCGCGCCGCCCATGGAGGCGCCGCCCCAGATCGCCTCGCGCACACCGAGCAGGTCGAGCCACGCCAACAGGTCCTCGGCCTTGCGCGCGTAGGTGTAGTCCTCCACGCGCTCGAAGCGCGAGGAGAGCCCGTGGCCGCGCGTGTCGGGGAACAGCGCGCGCACGCGCCCGACGAACGGCTCGAGGTCGGCCACCATCACCGAGGAGTCCTCCACCGAGCCGCCGTGGATCCACACCACCACCGGCCTCGCTGCGGCCCCCGGACCGGCCGTCGCATCCTCGGCGGGCCCGGCCTCGCGCCAGTGCAGGCGCACGCCACTTGGCAAGACGACCTCAGGCAGGGCCGATCCTCTTCTCCAGGTAGCGCGCGTAGCGAGACATGGAGTAGGTGCACACCCAGTACACGACCGCGATGAACAGGTAGATCGGGAACGGCCGGATCTCGCGGTTGTTCACCACCTGCGCGGCCTTGGTCAGGTCCATGAAGCCGATGATCGAGGCCAGCGAGGTGTCCTTGAACAGCACGATGAACTGGGTCACCAGCGACGGGATCATGTTCTTGAGCGCCTGGGGCAAGATCACGAAGCGCATGCCCTGCGCGCCCGTCAATCCGAGCGCGGTGCCCGCCTCCACCTGCCCCCGCGGCACCGACTGGATGCCGGCGCGCACGATCTCGCCCAGGTACGCGGCCTCGAACACGACGAACGCGGTGAGGGCCACGCCGAACTCCGGGATCGTGGTCCCGAGCACGATCGGCATGATGAACCACATCCAGAAGATCACCATGACGAGCGGGACGCCGCGGAAGAACTCCACGTACAGCATGGCGGGCACCCGGATCCACGCCGGCGGGGCCAGTCGCGCGATGCCGATGAAGATGCCGAGGATGAAGCCCAGCACGATCGACGGGATCGCCAGTCGCAGGGTGCCGCCCACGAAGGTGCCGATGCCGAGGAAGCCCTGGACCAGCAGGAACGACAGGTTGCGCCAGATGACGTCGAGGTCGAGCATGGCTACCGCCGCTGCCGTCCACCCACGATCAACCCGGGGATCGCGGTGCGCCGCTCCACCCACGACATGACGGTGGCGATGGAGACGCAGAGCACCAGGTAGATCAGGGTGCCCGCGGTGAGCGCCTCGATGGCCCGCGCGGTGTACGTCTCGATCTGGCGCGTCTGGAAGGTCAGCTCGGCCACGCTGATCGTCAGCGCCACCGAGGAGTTCTTGAGCAGGTTGAGCGACTCGTTGGTGCCGGGCGGAATGATGATCCGCAGCGCCACCGGCAAGATCACGTAGCGGTAGGCCTGCACGGTGGTGAGACCGGAGGCCACCGAGGCCTCCATCTGGGTCTTCGGGATCGACTGGATGCCCGAGCGCAGCACCTCCGAGAAGCGAGCCCCGCTGTACACGCCGAGGGCGCAGACCGCGGCCCAGAACTCGAGCCCGTGGGCGAACAGGAAGTCCTGCATGGCCTGGGGCAGCAGCGGCGGGACCGCGAAGTACCAGAAGAACATCCAGACCAGCAGCGGGACGTTACGGAAGAACTCCACATAGAACGTCGCGGCGGCGCGGAGCGGCCACACGCGCACCGTGCGCAGCGCGCCCGAGACGATGCCGAGCGCGACCGCGATGAGCCACGCCGCCGCCGACAGCTCGAGCGTGATGATCAGGCCGCTCAGCAGCCACTGACCGGACTCGCCGGTCCACAGCACCGACCAGTTGAACTTGTAGTTCACGGTGTTCTCCCTCTCCCGTCTCGGGAAAGGGCCGGGGTGAGGGTGGGCAGGCTCACGTCACCGCCACCCCCTCACCCTGCCCTCTCGCCTCCGGGGAGAGGGTTGTGCGAAGAAGGGCTACTTGGGGACGACCTGCAGGAGCATGAACGAGCGCACCTGCGGCGACATCGGGTAGGGCAGCTCGCCGTTGGCGCCGAACCACTTCTCGTAGATCTCGAAGAACTTGCCGGACTCGATGCCTTCCATCAGCCCGGTGTTGACCACGTTGTGGAAATCGGCGTCGCCCTTCCGCATCGCCATCCCGTACGGCTCGTAGGAGTAGAAATCGCCCACGATGTCCCACTGGCCGGGGTTGGGCGACTTGGCCTTGAGCCCGGCGAGCTGGATCCCGTCGTTGGTGTAGGCGTCGACCTGGCCCTGCACCAGCGCCTGGAAGGCGGAGGGCTGATCGGGAAACTCGCGCAGGATGGCCTTGGGGGCCTTCTCGCGGATGATGCGGGCGTTGGTCGAGCCCTGCTGGGACGCGATCCGCTTGCCGTCGATGTTCTTGATGCCCTTGATGGGGCTGCCCTTCTTGACCAGGAACTGAGCGCCGGTGACGAAGAACGTGATCGAGAAGTCCACGCTCTCGCGGCGCGCGCGCGTATCGGTCATGGTGCCGGCGATGAGATCGACCGCGTTCGAAGACAGGAGCGGGATGCGGGTGGGCGGCGTGGCCTCCTTCTTCTCCACCTTGATCGGCTTGCCGACCTTCTTCTCCACCGCCGGCTTGATCAGCTCCTCCACCAGGTCGATGGAGAAGCCCACCCACTCGTTCTTGCTGTTCACGTAGGCGAAGGGCGGCGAGCCGGTCCGGGTGCCGATGGTGAGGGTGCCCGTCTCCCCGATCTTGTCCAGCGTGCTCTTTTGCTGGGCGAGGACCGGGGTCGTGCCGGCCGCGAGCAGGGCCAGCGCCATCACGAGTGCCATCAGTCGTTGCATTCACGTCCTCCTTGAGTGGATGGGATCAGTGGGTCAGGATCTTGGAGAGGAAGTCCTTCGCCCGGTCCGACCGCGGCGCGGCGAAGAAGGATTCCGGCTCCTGCACCTCGACCACGCGGCCGTAGTCCATGAACACCACGCGGCTCGCCACCCGCCGCGCGAAGCCCATCTCGTGGGTCACCACCATCATGGTCATGCCCTCGCGGGCGAGGTCGGTCATGACATCGAGCACCTCGTTGATCATCTCGGGGTCGAGGGCCGAGGTCGGCTCGTCGAACAGCATGATGCGGGGCTGCATGGCGAGCGCGCGGGCGATGGCCACCCGCTGCTGCTGCCCCCCCGAGAGGTTGGCCGGGTAGTAGTCCGCGCGGTCCGGGATGCGAACGCGCTCCAGCAGGCCGCGCGCGATCTTCTCCGCTTCGCCGGTGCCCAGGCCTTTCACCTTGCGGGGCGCCAGCATGATGTTCTGCAGCACCGTCATGTGGGGAAAGAGGTTGAAGGACTGAAAGACCATCCCCACCTCGGTGCGCAGCTTCACCAGATTGGCGCCGTTTCCCGAGATCGACTGACCGTGCACCCGGATCTCGCCCTTCTGGATCGGCTCCAGCCGGTTCACGCAGCGGATCAAGGTGCTCTTGCCGGAGCCGGACGGCCCGCAGACCACGATGACCTCGCCGGCGTCGACGCTCAAGTCCACGTCGGTGAGCACGTGGTGGGCCCCGAACCACTTGTTGACGCCCCGAAACTCGATCGCGGCGACCACGGCTACTCGATGACCACCAGCACGTCACCCGGATTGACCGGCTGGCCGGCCGTCACCCGGATCTCCTTGATCGTCCCGGCCACCTGCGCCTTGAACTCGTTCTCCATCTTCATGGCCTCCAGCACGATCAGCCCGTCGCCGGCAACCACCGATTGCCCCACCGTCACCGCGATCAGCGTCACCCGGCCCGGCATCGGCGCCTTCAGCACCTGCCCGCGCTCGGACCCGCTCGCCCCGCGGGTGCGGATGATGTAGCGCGACTCCTCCTCGACCCGGATCGCATAGCGCTCGCCGCCGACGTCGACCGCGTAGGCGCCGTCCTGGTCGGTCACCTCCACCACGTGGGAGGTCCCGTCGAGCAGGATCGACCAGACGCCCTCGCCGGTCGGGCGCGCGTCGACGACGATCGCCTCGCTGTCGAGCGTGATCGTATAGCGGCCGGCCTCGCCGGTCACCTCGACGGGCGTGACCGCACCGCCGGCCTGCGCGGCGAACTTCACCGCTCCCTCCAGCCCGGGCGCACCGCCTGCCGCCACGCGCTCGACGCCGGGGCGGCCGCCGCGGGGGCCAGGGTCGCGCGGCCGGCCCGCTCGTAGGCGGTGAGGGCCGCCGCGATCAGGGCGATGCGGCGGTGACGGCCGGCCGCCTCGGGCCGGTCGCCGGCGAGCAGCCGCTCCATGAACGCCGTCGAGAGGCGCCCGGCCGCGAAGTCCGGATGCGCGATGATCCGCTGCAGAATCGGGATCGTGGTCTGCACCCCGACCACCGTGTACTCCTCGAGCGCCCGCGCCATGCGCGCGGCGGCCGCATCGCGATCGGGCCCCCACACGATCAGCTTGGCCATCAAGGTGTCGTAGAAGCGCGGGATCGTGCAGCCGGCATAGACGCCGGTGTCGTCGCGCACCCAGGGGCCGCCCGGCGCCCGGAGCCCGGCCACGCGCCCGGGCGACGGCATGAACGAGGCGTACGGGTCCTCGGCATTGATCCGGCATTCGATGGCCCAGCCCGAGAGCGTCACGTCGTCCTGGGCGAAGCCGAGCTTTTCGCCCGCCGCGATGCGCAGCTGGTCCTTCACCAGGTCACGTCCGGTCACCAGCTCGGTCACCGGGTGCTCCACCTGCAGGCGCGTGTTCATCTCGAGGAAGTAGAAATTGCGCTCGCGATCGACCAGGAACTCCACCGTGCCCGCGTTGACGTAGCCGGCCGCCGCGGCGACGCGGCAGGCCGCCTCTCCCATGCGCCGACGCATCTCGGGCGTGACGAAGGACGACGGGCTCTCCTCCACCAGCTTCTGGTGCCGGCGCTGGATCGAGCACTCGCGCTCGCCGAGATGGACGATGCCGCCGTGGGCGTCGGCCAGCACCTGGATCTCGATGTGCCGAGGCTCCTCCACGAAGCGCTCGAGGTAGACGGCGGCGTCGCCGAAGGCGGCGCCGGCCTCCGAGCGGGCGGCGCGCAGCGCCGACGACAGCTCGCCGGGGGCGCGCACGAGCCGCATGCCCTTGCCGCCGCCACCCATCGCCGCCTTGAGCATGACCGGATAGCCCACCTGCCCGGCCACCCGCGCGGCCTCCGCGTCGTCGGCGACCGGCTGCTCGGTGCCCGGCACCACCGGCACGCCCAGCTTGATGGCCAGGCGGCGCGCCGCCATCTTGTCGCCCATCGCGCGAATGGCCGCGGGTGGCGGGCCGATGAAGGTGAGCCCGGCGTCCTGGCAGGCCTGCGCAAATGCCGCATTCTCCGCGAGGAATCCGTACCCGGGATGCACGGCGTCGGCGCCGGTGCGGCGCGCCGCCGCGACGAGCTTGTCGATGACCAGGTAGCTCTCGGCGGCCGGCGCGGGACCGATGCTCACCGCCTCGTCGGCCGAGAGCACGTGGAGCGACTCACGGTCGGCGTCGGAGAAGACCGCGACGGTCTTGAGGCGCAGCTCGCGGCAGGCTCGGATGACCCGCACGGCGATCTCGCCGCGATTCGCGATGAGGACCTTCCCGAACGGGGCACTCACGTCTCCGGCATGATAGCAGCTTCCTCCGCAGCGGCGCAACGCAAACCCGCGCCGATTCAGCGATCGAGCGCCTTCAGGCTGATGAAAAAGGACCAGCCTGCGGGTTGTTCAGCACGCGCGTCTACCGCTGGCGCAGCGCGAAGCGCTGGATCTTGCCGGTGGCGGTCCTGGGCAGCGCCTCGACGAAGTCGATCCAGCGTGGCGACTTGTAGCCGCCGAGGCGCTGGCGGACCGACTGCCGTAGCTCGGCCGCGAGGGCCTCCGAGGCCGACACGCCCTCGCGCAGCACGCAGTAGGCGTGCGGCTTGGTCAGCCCGTCGGCGTCGCCGCGCCCGATCACCGCGGCCTCGGCGACCGCGGGGTGCTCGCCCAGACAGGCTTCGACCTCGGTGGGCGAGACCCACATGCCGCCGACCTTCAGCATGTCGTCGCCGCGCCCGCAGAAGTAGTAGTACCCGTCGGTGTCCTCGTAGAACATGTCGCCGGTGTAGAGCCATTCACCGAGCATGGTGGCCTTGGTGCGCTCGTGGCGGTTCCAGTAGCATGCTGCCGTCGAATCGCCCTTGATGAGCAGATGGCCGACCATGCCCGGCGCCACCGGGCGGCCCGCGTCGTCCACCAGCCGGGCCTCGTAGCCCGGGATGATGCGCCCGCTCGAGCCCGGGCGCGCCTCGCCCGGCCGGTTGGCGATGTAGTCGTGCAGGGCCTCGGTCGAGCCCAGCACGTCCAGCAGCTCGTGGCCGAAGCGCGACTTCCAGGCATGAAAGATCGCGGGGGGCAGCGCCTCGCCCGACGAAACGCAGAGCCGCAGCGACGACAGATCGAAGCGGCGCTCCGCTTCCGGCACCTGCAGCAGCCGCCGATAGATCGTCGCCACCGCAAAGAGCGCGGTGGGGCGCTCGGCCGCGATCAGCTCGAAGATCCGCTCGGCCTCCAGGCGCTCCGGCACCAGCAGCGAGGCCGCGCCCACCAGCGCCGGGAAGTAGAGCGAGTTGCCGAGCCCGAACGCAAAGTGGAGCTTGGAGGCCGAGAAGATCACGTCGTCGGGCCCGATTCCGAACGTCGCCCGGCCCACCAGCTCGGCGGCGAATACGAGGTCGTGGTGCAGGTGCATCGCCGCCTTGGGCCGCCCGGTGGAGCCCGAGGTGTAGAGCCAGAGCGCGACGTCGTCACGGCTCGTGTCGGCCGCGGACAGCTCGGGGGAGGCCCGCTCCAGCAGCCGCTCGTACTCGAGCGCGCCACGCCGGCGGCCGCCCACCGCGATCACCGCCTCCAGCGCGGGACAGCGGGCGCGCACCGACGCGATCGCGGCGGCCGCCGCCTCGGACGCCACGACCGCGCGAGCGCGGCTGTCCTGCAGCAGGAAGGCCAGCTCCTCGGCGGGCAGATCGTCGCTCACCGCCACCGGCACCGCCCCGATCTTCATGGCGCCCCAGAAGACCTCGGCGAACTCGGGCCGATCCGGCAGGGCCAGCAGCACGCGCTGCTCGATCTGCACGCCGCGGGCGAGCAGCGCGTTGCCCAGCCGGTTGGCCCGCAGAGCGATCTCCCCGTAGGTGACGTCGCGGCTCGCGAACCGGAAGGCGGCGCGGCCGCCGCGGCCCTGGTCGACGTGCCGATCCAGGAAGTGCGCGGCCGCGTTGAAGCGCTCCGGCACCTCGATGGCCGCGGTCATGCGGCCGATTCTAGCAGGAAAGCGTGGGGCACCATCCGATAGCGCCACGCGTCAACGCGGTCTACCATGAGTGAAGCCATGAGCCTCACCCTCTTCTCGATCGCGGTGCTGCTCACCTCGATCGGCGCCGGCGCGGTGGGCGCGATCCTCGGGCTCGGCGGCGGCATCCTCCTGATTCCGATCCTCACCGTGTTCTACGGCGTCGATCTGCACTACGCGATGGGCGCCAGCATCATCTCGGTCATCGCCACCTCGAGCGGCGCGGCGGCGTCCTACCTGCGCACCGGCTTGAGCAATCTGCGCATCGGGCTGTTCCTGGTGCTGGCCACCATCAGCGGCGCGCTCGTCGGCGCGCTGCTGGCCGGCGTGGTGCCGGTGCGGGCGCTCGAGCTGATCCTCGGGCTGGCGCTCTCCTACTCCGCCTACACCACCGTGAAGCAGCTGCGCGACGAGCTGCCCGAGAGCCCGCCCGACGATCCCCTCGCCCTGCGGTTCGACCTGGAGGGCACCTACCACGACGTGCGCCTGGAGCGCGACGTGGTCTATCGCGCGCAGCGAGTGGTCCAGGGCTTCTCGGCCATGTTCGGCGCGGGCCTTCTGTCCGGCATGCTCGGCATCGGCAGCGGCGCCTTCAAGGTGCTCGCGATGGACTACCTGATGCGGCTGCCCATGAAGGTCTCCACCGCCACCAGCAACTTCATGATCGGGCTCACCGCGGCGGCCAGCGCGAGCATCTACTGGAGCCGGGGCGACATCCACACCCTGATCGCGGCGCCGGTGGCGGTCGGCGTGCTCGCCGGCGCGTACCTCGGCACCACCCTGATGGCCCGGATGCGCAATGCCACCGTCCGCAAGCTGTTCCTGCCGGTGGTGGTCTACCTGGCCCTGTCGATGATCGTCCGCGGCCTCGGCCTGCACCTGCCGTGAGCCGACTGCGCGCGCCGTTCTCCGTCGAGCACCTCGTCGCGCGCATTCTCCTGTGCGGGGGCCTGCTCGGCATCGGGCTCGTGCTGCTGGGGCTCGTCCTCTACGGGGCCCACGGCGGCTTCCGCCACCACGTGCTCGACGTGCGGCGGCAGCCCGCGGTCCAGCCGCCCGGCGTCTTCATCTCGGTCCGGCAGGTCGCGGACGGCCTGGGGCGTCGCCCGATCGACCCGCTCGCGGTGACCGCGCTCGGTCTCATCGTGCTGATGATGACCCCCGCGGTCGCGGTCATCGCCGCGATGCCCGCGTTCTGGTGGACGGGCGACCGCCGGTACGCCCTGGTCGCCCTCGTGGTGCTGGCCCTGCTCGCGGTGAGCGCCACCCTCGCGGGCAGCCTGCACTAGATCAACGTCCCGCTTCTCGCTCGCCCCGATTCGGGAGCTCAGAGGAGCCGCTCGCGCTATCGCGACGGCCGGCCACCGGCCGAGTGCGATATGCTGTGCCGGCGATGTTCCCGTATCGGGACGAGAACGAAACCCAGCGCACACCCTACGTGACGATCATCATCATCGTCCTGAACGTGCTCGCCTGGCTCCTGGTCCAAGGGGCGGGCGCTCCGCTGGCGCTGGCGCGGGCGGTCTGCGATCTCGGGCTGATTCCCGGCGAGCTGACCGGCATGCTGCCGCCCGGCACGCGGTTCCCGATGGGGGAGGGTCTCGTCTGCATCACAGATCCCGGCCGGCAGATCTCGCACGTTCTCACGTCGATGTTCCTGCACGGCTCCTGGATGCACCTGATCGGCAACATGTGGTTCCTGTGGGTCTTCGGCGACAACATCGAGGACTCGATGGGGCGCGTGCGCTTCGCGCTCTTCTACGTGATCTCCGGGGTCGCCGCCGCCCTCCTGCAGGTCGTCTTCAACCCCGCCTCGGGCATCCCGATGGTGGGCGCCTCGGGCGCCATCAGCGGCGTCATGGGCGCCTATCTGATCCTGTACCCGCGCGTGCGGGTGTTCGCGCTGGTGGTGCTCGGCTTCTTCTTCACGTCGATCGCGTTGCCGGCCTGGACGATGCTGCTCTATTGGGCCGCGATCCAGTTCGTGAGCGGTCTGTTCGGCCTCCTCGCCGAGGAGCGGGGCGGCGTGGCGGTCTGGGCGCACGTGGGGGGCTTCGTTGCGGGGGTGGCGCTGATCAAGCTGTTCGCCCGTCCCGGGGACGTGATGGCTCACCAGAGCCATCACTGGGAGCCGCGCCGACTGGTCGGCCGCTGAGCAGCGCGGCGTCCTGCACGCCGCGGGGGCGGACGGCCGCGCCAACCGACTGGCCCGACGCGTGGCGCCCGCAGCGGCCGGCCTGATCGCCGCTGCGCTCGAGGATCACAGGGTCTCGACCTTGACCAGGTTCGTCATTCCGGGGCGGCCCCACCGGCGGGCTCGCCGCGGTCAGGGCGCACGCCGGGCCGCGCGGTCGCCGGCACCGGAGCGAACGCCATCCGGCAAACCTCGGAGGGCCAGAACGTGGGTGATGTCCTTGAGCGAGAGGTACCCCACGAGCCGTGGGCCCTCGAGCACCGCCAGCCGCCCGACCTGGTTTCTCGACGCCTTGCCCAGCGCGTCGAAGACCGAATCGTTCGGTCCCACGATCAGGTCGTCGGTCAAGGGGCGCATGATCTCGCTCACGCGCCGTTCCATTCGTTGCTCGGCGGGCACGCCGTGGACCTGTTGCACGCTCGCGATCCCGCGAACCGCGCCGCCGCCGTCCACGACAGGAAAGCTGGTGACGTGGTGGGACCAGAAGGCCTCCGCGAGCTGTGCGACGGTCGCCTCCACCGGCACCGTGACCACTTCGCGCGTCATGATGTCCCGCACCGGGAGGTGGCCCAGGGCTTCTCGCAGGGCCATCTGGGAATAGCTCGCGTCCGCGGCGCCCCGGAGGAACATGCCGATGAGGATGAACCAGAAGCCGCCGATGAACGACCCGCTGAAGATCTCGAGGAACCCCAGTGCCATGAGACCGAACGCGAAGGCCACCCCGACTCGGCTGGCCATGTAGGTGGCACGCCCCAATGTGCCCTTCCACTTCCAGAGAGCGGCGCGCAAGATCCGGCCCCCGTCGAGCGGGAAGCCTGGGATCAGATTGAAGATCCCGACCGCGAAGTTCACCAGGACGAGGTAGGACATCACCGCCTGCGCCGACGCCGACCGCACGAGACCGCTGGCGTTGATCGCCCACAGCACCGCCGCGATCGCGAAGCTCGTGATCGGCCCCACCACCGCGATCAGGAATTCGGCTCGCGGGTTCGGCGGCTCGTCCTCCAGGTGCGAGACGCCGCCGAACACGTGCAGGGTGATCCCGCGGACGGATAGCCCGTGCGCCATCGCCACGAAGGAGTGCGAGAGCTCGTGGAGCAACACCGAGACGAAGAGGAGGAGCGCGGCCAGCAGCCCGTTGGCCCAGTAGGTGGTCGCGGGAAGGTTGGGTAGCGCGTGCGGGAAGTATCCCACCGCGAGGGTCCACGTGATGAGCCCGTAGATCACGAGCCAGCTCACGTGGATGTTGATCGGAATGCCGCGGATGGTCAGCACCCGCACCGTCCCACCCACGTTGTGCACCACCTCCTCTGCCGGAATGACACCACCGCACCCGCGCCGTACCATGGCCCCGCCGAGCGCCCCGAGCGTCTGCCCGGCGAGACCTCGTGTCAAGCGAGCGGCCTGGTCCAGCGGCGGTCTCGCCGGCCACGACCGTCACCGGGTCTTGCCACCGCGAGCCAGCGGTCGCGGGCCGCCGGATTGGCTACGCCGCTGCCGCGTGGGTCGCGATCGGCTCCACCGGGAGGCCGCGCGCGCGCCAGGCCTGAAACCCGCCCGCCAGGGGCCGGATTCGCGAGATACCCTGCTTCCGCAACAGCAGCGCCACCCGGGCGCTCGTGGCCTCGTTCGGTCAGGAGCAGTAGAGCACCACGTCCCGGTCGCGCGGGATCACGGCGTGGCCCTGCTCCAGCACGGAAGGCGCCATGTGCACCGCCCCCGGGATGCCGATCGGCTCGGCCTGCACGTCCAGGTCGTGCCGGAGATCGATGATCGACACGGGCTCGCCCGCGTCCAGCTTCCGCGCGAGCTCCTCGACGGTGATCCGCGCGATGCGCAGCTGGCGGAGGAAGAGCTGGCGCCGGGCGACCTTGAGGGCCAGGTAGGCGCCGAAGGCGCCGGCGACGACCACCACCGCCCGGACGCCCAGCCGTTCGGCGAGCGCGGCGGCCTCGGCGAGCTGGTCGTGAAGGGTGTAGCCCAGGCCGACGTAGAGCCCCACCCACAGCACGGCGCCGAGGACGTCGAACAGCAGGAAGCGATGTCTCGGCATGCCGAGGGCCCCGGCCAGCGGCTGTCCGATGCTGTTGAGCCCGGGCAGGAACTTCGCGATCAGGAGAGCGCTGGCGCCCCGGTGCGCGAAGGTGTTTTCACCACGGCGCACACAGGTGTCGGGCTCGATCGCGATACGGCAGAGCCACTTGAGGACTCGATGACCGCCGCGGCGTCCGGCCTCGTACCACAGCAGATCCCCCACGACCGTGCCCGCGAGCGCCAGCGTGACCGCAAGCCACAGACGGAAATACCCGGTCCCGGCCAGGGCTCCCGCCCCGAGGAGCAGGGGCTCCCCCGGCATGGGCGGCACGAACTGCTCCACGACCATCCCCACGAACAGTGCCGAGTATCCGTAGTGGCGTATGAACGCATCCACGCTCTCCATCGCTGCCTCCGCGGACCCTAGTCGGGGCAGTCCACGTTTCGGCCGGGCCAGGCGATGGTGAGGAGCAATGCGCTGTCTTCCAGCGCCTCGACGTCATGAGCCAGGTCCCGGTCGAGGGCCAGCAGACTGCCGGCCGGCAGATCGAACGTCCGTTCGAGCGCGCGCATCCGGATGTGGCCACGGAGGGTGTGCACCGAGATGCGGCCCGGGGCCCGATGGCCCGGCAGGCGCGCATTCGCCCGGAGGGCGATCAAGACCACCCGGAAGTCGTCGTACTTCACGAGCGTCTTGGCGTTCTGGTCACTCGTCGGCCGGGGTTCGCGGTCGAGCTGCTCCAGCTCTCGCGTGAGATCGAACTCCAGGAAGGGGCTGTCCATGGATTGCGGATGCGGTCTCCGACGCTGACCGTCGTCGTGCCGAGCCTCTGACATCGCCAACGCTCCTTTCGTTCCCGTCCGTGGCGGCCGAGCCGCGCGCGCGGCCTTCATCGGCCCTTCTCCGCTTGACTCACGCGCCCGAGCGGGTGAGGATGTCGCTCACCCGATGAAAACAATTCTGCACCCAACGGATTTCTCGCCCGCCTCGCGGCCGGCGTTCAAGAAGGCGATCGCGCTGGCGAAGAAGGATCGGGCCACGCTGGCGCTCCTCCATGTGATGGCGCCGATGATCCCCGCCGGCAACCTCTACGTATCACCGAGAACGTACGACGAATGGGCGGCCGCCGCCACCGAATCGGCCAAGAACACGATGGACCGGCTCCTGAAGCAGGCGCGGGCCGCCGGCGTGAAGGCGAAGTCGATCGTCCTGGTCGGCGCACCAGCCGACGTGATCGTTCGGACCGCCCGGACCGGACGCGCCGATCTCGTCGTCATGGGGACACACGGTCGCTCCGGGCTCTCGCGGTTCCTGCTGGGCAGCGTGGCTTCGCGGGTGATCGCGACGGCGCCGTGTCCGGTGCTCACCGTGCGCGGCAAGTAGCCCCTCGGCGCGCATTCGCGAGACTCGGTCCCGATCGTCACGTGGCGGGTAGCGGGCGCGGAGCCGGAGCTCGTCGCGAACGCGGTCTCGGAAACCGCGTGCGGCGCCGTCGGCGCTGAACGCGTCGCTTCAGGCGACGCGTGAGAGTGGTCAGAGCGCCGCCGAAGGCAGCCGAGTACGTGCGGGCCGTATGCTCCACCCGGATGATTGGCCCCTTCGATGGCGTCCACGTCAGCGCGCACCGGATCGCCACGCCGCCCCGGGGCCCATCGTCATCGAAGAAGCCGACCCGGACCGCGCGCGCGGCAACGCCCCGCCGCGCCACGAAGCGGTCGATCTGCGTCACGACGTCCGCCTGCAACCGATCCCGGGCCCTCAGTCCGCTGATTCTCGTCAGCATGTCCCTCTGCTCCTCCAGCCGATAGCGCCTCCCGCGTGCCCCCGCGGCGACCCGAGCCCGCACGTCACCGGTGGCGGCCCTCCAGGACCTTCTTCAGCACCAGCGCCTCATTGTGCTCCTCGTCGCGCGCGCCGTAGAGCAGTGTCACCGTGCGCTCTCTGGCCTTCTGCCTCAGCAGTTTCAGGGCTTCCTTCCGCCCAGCCAGCTCCTTCCGGTAGCGGGCCTGAAATCCCTTCCACCTCGCCGGGTCGTGACCGAACCACTTGCGCAACTCGGCGCTCGGAGCCACGTCCTTCAGCCACAAGCTCAGCGCCGCCCGCTCCTTGGTCAAACCGCGCGGCCACAGCCGGTCCACCAGGACTCGAAAGCCGTCGTGACGGGACGGCTTCTCGTACACGCGCTTCAGCCGGATCATCCCGTCTCGGCTCCTCTCACCCGATCTCGCGCTCCATGGCCAGCTCGGCCTCGAGGTTCTCCCGGTCGCGAAAGATGCTGGCCACCGCCAGCACTCGACCGCCCGACCGGTAGCGTACGCTGCCGTCGTATGCCTCGAGGCTGCCATCGATCTCGACCGCGTCCCAGTGCTCGGCGTGGCCCACGTAGTTGATGGAGATGTCGTAGTGCTGGCTCCAGAAGAATGGCACGTCGGTGAAGCGCGTGCGCTCGCCGGCGATGGTGCGGGCGACGGCCTGGCCCTGCCGCTGCGCCAGCACCCAGTGCTCGATCCGCACCAGGCCGCCCCCTCGCGGGTTCGGCCAGCGCGCCACGTCGCCGACCGCGAAGACCCCCGGGGCCGACGTCTCCAGGTGCGTGTCCACGACGATCCCGTTCTCGACCCGCAGTCCCGCCCGCTCGGCGAGCGCGGTCGCCGGCCTGACGCCGACCCCGGCAACGATGAAATCCGCGTCGAGACGCTCGCCGCCCTCGAGCGCCAACCCGGCCCGGGTGGTGCCGCTCGCCTTCGCCTCGAGGTGGAAGACGACCCCGTGCCGCTCGTGGAGGCCGCGGATGAAGTCGCCCAGCTCCGGCCCCAGCACGCGCTCGAGTGGGCGCCGCTCGGGCGCGACCACGTGCACCTCGATATTTCGCGCGCGGAGCGACGCGGCGACCTCGAGCCCGATGAAGCTCGCGCCCAGCACGACCGCGCGGCGAGCCCCCTCCGCCGACTTGATGATCGCGCGGCTGTCGGCCAGCGTGCGCAGGTAGTGAACGGGGAGGCCGGACTCGCCAGGCAGCGCGAGCCGAACCGGATCCGCCCCGGGGGCGAGCACGATCGCGTCGAATTCTCGACTGGTTCCGTCATCGAAGGTGAGCCGCTTCCGGCCGGGATCGACCGCGGCCACCTGACGGCCGCGCACGAGCTCGATTCCTCGCTCCTCGTAGTAGCCGCCGGGCTGCAGCGGAAGCTGCGCCGCCTGGACGGTTCCCGCCAGGTAGTCCTTCGATAGATTCGGCCGGTCATACGGCGCCTCGTGGTCGCGATCGAAGAGGGCAATAGCGCCCTCGAACCCGAGGAGACGCAGCTCGTCCGCGGCGCTGTTCCCGGCGGCCCCGGCACCCACGATGGCGACCGATCGCGGTGTCGGCGCCCCCGGCCGCGCCCGGCGCCGCACGCTGCCTGCCTTCGCCCGTTTCCCGGTCACGATCACCTGGCCGCCGCGCTGGACGATCTCGTAGCCGACGACGGGGCGCAACGCCGGCGCGCCCAGCGCCTCCCCGGTCCGGAGGCTGAAGCAGGCGTGGTGCCAGGGGCAGCGGACGGTGTCGTCCACGAGCAGGCCCTCGGCGAGAGGGCCCCCGTAGTGGCTGCACGTCGCACCGATCGCGAAGATCTCCGGGCCCCGCCGCACGAGGATGGCCGGCTCCCCCTGGACGTGGCCAAGCAACGGAACCCCCTCGACGAGCGAATTCGCCGGGATGCCGCGGGTGAGATCCGGTCCGTTCTGAGTCTCAGATTGGTCGCTCATGCCCATCCCCCTCAGGCGGAGCAGGAAGTCGTCGCTCGGGATTGCCCGGATCGCACCAGATCAGCATGTCTCTTCTTTGTACGCGATGGCTGAGCCTTGGCCATTAGAAAGTCTTCCGGCGGAGGTTAGCTTTTCCGGAAGCGGCTACGGAGTCGCGGACGACGCGAGCCGCTCTTCCTTGCTCAGCGCGACGAGCATGACGCTCAGCCCCACCGACCCCAGGCATAGCCAGAACAGCACCCGATAGCCCGCGACGGGCGTGTGTCCGTCCAGCTTGGGGAACTCCGCCAGGATCAATCCGCTGACTTGTTGATAGACGGCGCCACCGAGCCAGAAGAAGAGGTTCAGCATCCCCATGGCGGTCGCGACAACCTGGGATGGGACCGAGTCCTTGAGCTGCGCGTATGAGGGAATCCAGGTCGAAGCGAACAAGCCGCCCCAGAACATCGCCACCCACAGCACGCCAACCGGCAATCCGGCCGGGCGGATGGCGAGAAGCGCCCAGAGGAGGCCGTACACGACGGCCCCCGCGAGCACCACGCGCTTGCGGGAGCCGACGACCCGATCGGCGACATAGCCCCAGAGCGTGCACCCGACGATGAGCCCCATGGCCCAGAGGGTCAGCGCGTTGGCGGCTTGCTGCTGAGTCTGCCCATAGACGTCCATGAGGTAGGGCACGGCCCAGAGCCCTTGCATCATCGTCATCGTGCCGAAGAGCAGGAAGGCATAGCTCCCGAGCAGCCATGTATTGCGCTCGCGAAGGACCACGAGAGCCCCCTGACCCAGCGGCACCGGCCGGCTGACCTCGGTAGGCTGCGGCAGGCCATCGATCTCGTGGAGCGAGGGCAGCCCACGCTCCGAGGGGCTATCGCGGACGAAGATATAGATGAGGAGCGCGGTGGCCAGCATGACGAGTCCAACCCCGCCCAGGCTCAGCCGCCAACCCGCCAGCGTGATCAGCGCCATGAGCGGTGCGGCCGCGGTCAGCCCACCCAGGTTGGCGACCGACGTCCAGGCCCCGGTGAGGGTTCCGAACTCGCGGCTGCGAAACCACTGCGCCATGATCTTGGCGGCACCGACGTAGAGGATCGAGGCTCCGAGGCCCGTCAACGCCCGTCCGATCAGCGCCACCTCAACGGTGGGGGCGGAGGCGAAGAGCACCTGCCCGAGCCCGGCGACGACCAGGAACGCGGTGACCGTCCGGCGCGCGCCGAACGCGTCGGTCAGGGCCCCCGCCATCGGTTGCATGAGGGCAAAGGGCCAGAGATACAGTGACGTGAGGAGCCCGAGCCCGGCCGCGCCCAGGACGAATGCCTCCCGCAGATCAGGGATGGCCACGACCGGGGCCAGACGGGTGAAGAACGCCAGTAGCCCGCTGACGAAGAGGAGTCCGAGGCACACCCAGCGGTACGCCAGCGTCCGCCGGACCAGCGTGGGCGTGAGGAGCGGCGGGCCGGTCCGCGTCACGGGCCGATCCTGCTGGTCGCGCGCCTCGCGGCCTGTCCCCGGCGGGAAGCCGCCACCCACGCGGCGGCGGCAACGGCGAAGCGGTCGGCGGTCACCGCTGTCCCAGACCCATAGACCGTGTAACACCGAAGCGTCGTGAAGGTGAAATGGCCGGCGGCACAAACGAGGGCGTCCGGGCGGCAAACCCAGGGAGCCAGGCATTCAGGTTCACTTTGCCGGTCGAGCCTCAACTATCTAGCTCAACTATCTAATGGTTTTACGGATCGGTCGCGGAAACGGTCCTGCGGCCGTTGCTTGACGCCGGCCGAGGGGATATGTTCTTCCCCTCCTGAGGCATGAAACCGCGGGTTCTCGCGCTCGACTTCGATGGCACGATCGCCGACAACGACGGCATCGCTGTCGATGTCGTCGCCGCCATTCAGGAAGCGAGACACGCTGGCCTGTTGGTCGTGCTCGTGACCGGTCGGGCCCTGAGCGATCTCGACGCGCTCCTCCCTGGCCGGGCACGGTTCGATGCGGTGGTCGCCGAGAATGGAGCCGTGCTTCGGCTGCCGACGCTGCCGGGGCCGGTTCTCCTCTGCGATCCCCCGGACCCGCGCTTCCTCGCCGAGCTCAGGCGCCGCGGCATCCGGCATCAGCATGGTCTCTGTGTCGTCGATGCGGAAGCCGACGCTGCGCCCGAGGTCGTCGCGGCCATCCGCAGCCTGGGTCTCCCTCTCGCGATCACCTTCAACCTCAGCCGGCTCATGGTGCTACCGCATGGTGTCAGCAAGGCCAGTGGGCTCCAGGAGCTCTTCTGGCGCCTGCGCATCTCGATGCACAACGCGATCGCGGTCGGGAACGCGGAAAACGACCACGACATGCTCGCCGCCTGCGAGCTCGGCGCGGCGGTTGCGTGGGGCAGCGAGGAATTGAGACGCCGCGCCGACGAGGTCGTGCCGGGCCGGGACCCTCGCGCGGTGGCGCCCTACATTCGCGACATCCTGGCGCTCCCGCGACTTCCCCCGACGCGTTTGGGGCGCCGCCGGATACGCTTCGGTACGTCGGGTACGGGGGAGCCGCTCGATTTCGCGGTCCGGGGCCGCAACATTCTCGTCGGGGGGGATCCGAAGTCGGGAAAATCGTGGGTCGCCGGCGCTCTGTGTGAACAGTTGATCCTGCAACGCTACGCGCTCTGCATTCTGGACCCTGAAGGCGACTACTCCTGCCTCGAGGTCCTACCCAGCGTCATCGTGTACCCGGTGGACGACAAGGACATGTCCCTTCTTCCGCTCGAACGCACGCTGACGCATCCGGACTTGAGCCTGGTCCTGGACATGTCGGCGGCCCCCCGCGAAGACAAGGCCCTGCTCGTCCGGCGGTTGCTGACGGTGATCAATCGCCTGCGACGGCGGACCGGCTTGCCTCATCGGGTCGTGGTGGACGAGGCTCACTACTTCTTGACGCGGTTCGATGACCCGGACCTCTTCGATCACGAGCTGGGCGGCTATCTGCTCGTGACGTACCGCATCTCCGATCTTTCACCCGACATCCTGGGAGCAAGCGAGGCGGTGGTCGTCACCCGCGTCGCCGATCGACGTCAGGCTCTGACCCTCCTGACCCTCGCGCCCGGACTCGACACCTCCGAAGGGCTCGCCCTCCTGGCCGACCTCGCCATCGACGAAGCGGTTCTATTGCCCGGCGCGCTCGAATCGGGTGCGTCGGCAAAGCGATTCCGCGTCGCACCGCGTCTCGCGCTACACGTTCGCCATCGCCGCAAGTACGCTGATGTTCCAGTTCGTCCGGGGCACGAATTCGTGTTCACCCAGGGGGGCCGCCCAACCAAGTGGCGAGCGGGGGCCATTCGAGACTTCCTCTCGGTGCTCCCGGAGTTGCCGGAAGACGTCCTGCAGGGTCATCTACGGCGCGGGGACTTTCACCGGTGGATCGAGGATGTATTTGGAGACGCCGAGCTCGGCGAAGCGATCCGGTCCCTCGAGCGCACTCGTGTCCCGAGTATCCGCGAAGCGCTTCGGCGAGTGATCGCGGATCGATACGGTGAAGGCGCCTAGCGCGACGTGACGCCGAGGCTACCGGGGCACCTCCGCCGCGATCGGGGTGAGGGCGTGCTTCAGGACGTCCTCGGCGTCCTCGACGAAGAGGAAGCGCAGCTCGCGCCGGAGCTCCTCCGGCACGTCTTCGACGTCCCGCTCGTTGCGGCTGGGCAGGATGACCTCCCGGATGCCGGCCCGGTGCGCCGCCAGCATCTTCTCCTTGATTCCACCGACCGGGAGCACCCGCCCGCGAAGGGTGATCTCCCCGGTCATCGCCAGGTCACCGCGCACTGGCCGCCGCGTGGCCAGGGAGGCCAGCGCGGTCACCATGGTGACCCCGGCCGAGGGCCCGTCCTTGGGGATGGCCCCGGCGGGGACGTGCACGTGAATCGTCTTGCCCTCGAAGATCTTCGGATCGATATCGAGCGCGGCCGCATTCGCCCAGACGTAGGAGACCGCGGCCTGGGCGCTCTCGCGCATGACGTCGCCGAGCATGCCGGTGAGGACCAGCCGCTCCTCGCTGCTGGGCATCATGGTCGCCTCCACGAACAGCACGTCGCCGCCGGTCGGCGTCCACGCCAGCCCGGTCGCGACGCCCGGGCGGGAGGTTCGCTCCGCCACCTCGTCGAAGAATCGCGGGCGACCGAGGTACTCGGCGAGGTTGTCGGCGGTGATGCGGACGGGATCGCGCTGCCCCTCGGCGAGCCGGCGGGCGACCTTCCGCGCCGCGGTGGCGATCTCCCGCTCGAGGCTCCGCACGCCCGCCTCGCGGGTGTACCCGCGCACGATGCGGCGAAGGGCGTCGGGGTCGAAGGCCAGCTCGGCCGCGGCGAGGCCGTGGGCCGCGAGCTGCTTCGGGATCAGGTACTGCTTCGCGATGCCCACCTTCTCGTCGTCCGTATACCCGGGCAGCGACAGGATCTCCATCCGGTCGCGCAGGGGCCCGGGAATGGTGTCGAGCGTGTTGGCCGTCGCGATGAACAGCACGTGCGAGAGATCGAAGGACACGCCCAGGTAGTTGTCGACGAAGGTGTGGTTCTGAGCGGGATCCAGCACCTCCAGTAAGGCCGAGGAGGGATCCCCTCGCCAGTCCGCGCCGATCTTGTCGATCTCGTCGAGCATGAAGACAGGATCACGGCTCTCCGCCCGCCGGAGGCCCTGGATCACCCGGCCGGGCAGGGCGCCGATGTACGTCCGGCGGTGGCCCCGGATCTCCGCCTCGTCTCGCACCCCCCCGAGCGACATGCGCGCGAACTTCCGGCCGAGGGCGCGGGCGATGCTCTGTCCCAGGCTGGTCTTGCCCACGCCCGGCGGTCCGACGAAGCACAGGATCGGCTCGCGGGCCGGGCTGTCGCCGGGCCCCGGCGGTGGCTCGGCCGGCTCCTGCGCCTCCCCGGGGGCGCCACCGCGGCTCACGCGCTCCTGCCGGAGCTTCTTGACCGCCAGGTACTCGAGAATGCGATCCTTGACCTTCTCGAGGTCGAAGTGGTCCTCGTCCAGCACCTGCCGGGCGCGGTGGAGGTCGATGTTGCCCGCGTCCTCCTTGCTCCACGGCAGGCTCACCAGCCACTCGAGATAGGTGTGGATCATGCCGTGCTCGGGGGAGGCCGGCGAGATCCCGGCGAGGCGGTCCAGCTCGCGCTCCGCCTCGCGCCGCGCCTCTTCCGGGAGAGCGGCTTCCTCGACGCGACGCCGCAGAGCGGTCACGTCGCCGTTTCCCTCGTCCTCGTCGCCGAGCTCCCGCTGGATGGACCGGAGCTGCTCTCGCAGGTAGTAGTCGCGCTGCTTCTTGGTGAGCCGCTCCTCGGTCTCGCTCGTGATCTTGCGGCCGAGCTCGCGCACCGCCAGCTCCTTCTGCAGCAGATCCACGAGGCGGCGGAGCTTGGCCGACACCGGATCCAGCTCGAGGAGCGCCTGGCGCGCCGCCACGTCGAGGGGCACCACGGTGGCGACGAAGTAGGCCAGCCGCAACGGGTCGGCGATGCTCTCCGCCGCGGCCACGAATTCGTCGGGCAGCTCGGGTGACGCCCCGACGATCCGGCGGAACACGTCCAGCCCCGCGAGCCGGAGCGCGTCGATCTCGGGACCCGTGACGGCCTGCTCTCGCGCGACCTCGACCCGCGCCACCAGGTAGGGCTCCGTGCCGACCAGATCGAGCAGCCGGATCCGCTCGATGCCCTGGACCATGAGACGGAGGCTGCCGTCCGGCGCCCGCATGAGCTGGTGGATCATGCCCACGGTGCCGACGCGGTAGAGGTCTCCGAGCGCGGACGCCTCGACCTTCGGATCGGGCTGCGCCACCAGGGCCACGAGCCGGTTGCCGCGCATGACGTCGTCGATGAGTCGG
>Ga0081455_10000593_pt1 | contig 46922 bp, 53 predicted proteins | sample TabmetS3T2R1_FD_70207 | JGI IMG/M metagenome (GOLD analysis project Ga0081455, IMG submission 70207) | Tabebuia heterophylla rhizosphere microbial communities from the University of Puerto Rico - S3T2R1 | ecosystem: Host-associated > Plants > Roots > Rhizosphere ...
TTTTCAATGGGTATCGGCCGCAGTTTTACTTTCGGACGACGGACGTGACGGGGGTGTGCACGTTGCCCGGGGGGGTGGAGATGGTGATGCCGGGGGACAACGTGACGATGGCGATCGAGTTGATCCAGCCGATCGGGATGGAGAAGGAGCTGCGGTTTGCGATTCGGGAGGGGGGGCGGACGGTGGGCGCCGGCGTGGTCGCGGAGATCGTGGAGTAGCCCATGCGTGACATCATCTCGCTCGCCTGCACGAACTGTCAGCGGCGGAACTATTCGACGACCAAGAACCGGCGGACGCATCCCGACCGGATGGAGATCAAGAAGTTCTGCAAGTGGTGCCGCAAGCATCACGTGCACAAGGAATCGAAGTAGGCTTCGGAGGCGTGTAGCTCTAACGGCTAGAGCACCGGACTCCAAATCCGGGGGATGGGGGTTCGAATCCCTCCACGCCTGCCAGATCGCGAGAACCGTGAAGGCATGGAATTTCTGACGCGGTTGCGGGAGTTCTTTCAAGAGGTGGCGGCCGAGTTCCGGCGGGTGAACTGGCCGAGCCGTCAAGAGGTGGCGGCGTCGACGGTGGTCGTGCTGGTCGTGGTGTTCGTGCTGTCCATGTACCTGGGCGCGGTCGACGTGGCGTTGTCGCGCCTGGTGGAGGTGATCCTGAAATGAGCGAGACCGGCACGAGCGCCAAGCAGTGGTTCGTGGTCCACACCTACTCGGGCTTCGAGAACAAGGTGGCGTCGGGGATCGAGTCGCGGGCCAAGATCTTCGGCCTTCAAGATATGATCGGCCGGGTCATCGTCCCCACCGAGAAGGTGCGCGAGATCCGCAAGAGCAAGAAGATCGAGACCGAGCAGAAGTTCTTCCCCGGCTACCTGCTGGTGGAGATGGAGCTGACCGACGACACGTGGCACCTGGTCCGCTCCACTCCCAAGGTGACCGGGTTCGTGGGCTCCGGCGCCAAGCCGGTGCCGCTGCCGCCCGAGGAGGTCGAGGGCATCCTGCGGCAGATGGAGGAGGGGGCGGAGAAGCCCAAGCTCAAGTCCACCTTCCAGAAGGGGGACAAGGTGCGGGTGATCGAGGGCCCGTTCGTCAACTTCCAGGGCTCGATCGACGACCTGAACCCCGAGCGCGGCAAGCTCAAGGTCATGGTGGCCATCTTCGGGCGGCTCACCCCCGTGGAGCTCGAGTACTACCAGGTGGAGAGGCTCTAGCATGGCGAAGAAAGTCCAGGCGATGGTCAAGCTGCAGATCCCGGCCGGCAAGGCCAACCCGTCGCCTCCGGTGGGCCCGGCGCTCGGTCAGCACGGCGTCAACATCATGGAGTTCTGCAAGGGCTTCAACGCCCAGACGAACTCGCAGGAGGGATTGATCCTGCCGGTGGTGGTGACGATCTACCAGGACCGGTCCTTCACCTTCGTGGTGAAGACGCCTCCCGCCGCGGTGCTGCTCAAGCGCGCCGCCGGCATCGCGAAGGCGTCGGCGGTGCCGCACAAAGACAAGATCGGGAAAGTGACGCGCGCGCAGGTGCGCGAGATCGCCCAGACCAAGCTGGTGGACCTGAACACGGACTCCATCGAGTCCGCGATGCGCACCGTCGAAGGTACCGCCCGCAGCATGGGCATCGACGTCGTCTAGCGCGAAGCGCTAGACGACGCCATGGGGGAGTGCGGGGGCCATGTCGGGGCCCCCGCAGCTGAAGAGCAGTACAGAAGGAAACGGTCGACCGCCGCAGGCCGCAAACGGTCGACGGCAACTTGGGGGAGTGCGGGGGCCATGTCGGGGCCCCCGCAGCTGAAGAGCTTAAGGCAGTAAACGGCAGACAGCAGATACAGGGAGCCGAGATGCCAACTGCGACGAAGAGGACGAAGGCGGCGGAGGCGCTGTACGACCGGGAGAAGGACTACTCGGTCGAAGAGGCGGTCGGCATCCTCAAGAAGCTGCCCGGCGCCAAGTTCGACGAGTCGGTGGACATGTCGCTGCGTCTCGGGGTGGATCCCAAGCACGCCGATCAGATGGTGCGCGGGGCCATCGTGCTCCCCCACGGCATCGGCAAGGCGGTGCGGGTGGCCGTCTTCGCCAAGGGCGAAAAGGACAAGGAAGCCCGCGACGCCGGCGCCGACGTGGTCGGGGCCGAGGACCTCGTCGAAAAGATTCAGGGCGGCTGGATGGAATTCGACTCCACCGTCGCCACTCCGGATCTCATGGGACAGGTCGGACGGCTCGGCAAGGTGCTGGGTCCGCGCGGCCTGATGCCGAACCCCAAGCTCGGCACCGTGACCTTCGACGTCGCCCGCGCGGTACGCGAGGTCAAGGCGGGCAAGGTCGAGTTCCGGGTGGACAAGGCGGGCAACGTGCACGTGCCGGTGGGCAAGAAGTCGTTCGCGGAGGAGAATCTCGTCGCGAACACCCTCGCCTTGCTCGAGGCCATCGTGCGGGCCAAGCCGTCGGCGGCCAAGGGGCAATATCTTCGGTCGGTGACGATGTCCTCGACCATGGGGCCCGGCATCCACGTGGACGTACAACGCGTGGCGAACCTCTTCAAGAAGGCCCAGTAGGGCCGACAGGATACGGACGTGCCCACTCAAGAGAAGGCCCGGAGCGTCGAGAGCCTGCGGGAGCGCCTGGGCACCGCCAAGACGGCGGTGTTGACCGAGTACCGCGGCCTCACCGTGCGCCAGATCTCCGATCTGCGCAAGCAGCTGAAGGCGGCGTCCGCGGAATACAAGGTGGTGAAGAACCGGCTGGCGCGGCTGGCCGTGAAGGACCTGGAGTTCGACCCGCTCGGTGCCCACTTCAAGGGTCCCACCGGACTCGTGTACACGACGCAGGATCCGGTGCCGGTGGCCAAGGCGCTGCAGGCGTTCGTCCGGGCCAACCCGTTGCTCCAGATCAAGCTCGGATTCGTGGAAGGCAAGGTCCTGCAGCCCGCCGACCTGAAGGCGCTGGCGGATCTACCTTCGAAGGACGCGCTGCGGAGCCAGCTGGTGGGAGCTCTGCAGGGGCCCGCCTCGCAGCTGGTGTCGCTGCTCACCGCGCCGCAGCGGGAGCTGGTGCAGGTCCTGGAGGCCAGGAGCAAGAAGGGCGCCGAGTCGTCGACGGAGTCGCAGTAAACCACAAGGCGTAGCATTCACAGGAGGCAGGCGAGATGGCGGCGAACATCGAAGAGATCGCGGAGAAGCTGGACTCGCTGACGCTGCTCGAGGCGGCCCAGCTTTCGAAGCTGCTGCAGGAGAAGTGGGGCGTGTCCGCGGCGGCCGCGGTGGCGGTGGCCGCCCCGGCGGCGGGCGCGGCGGCGGCGGGTGCCGGCGCGGCGGCCGAGGAGAAGACCGAGTTCGACGTGGTGCTCAACGCGGCGGGTGACAAGAAGATCCAGGTCATCAAGGTCGTGCGTGAGCTGACCGGCCTGGGTCTCAAGGAGGCCAAGGATCTCGTGGACGGCGCTCCCAAGGCGGTCAAGGAGAAGGTGGCCAAGGCGGAGGCGACGGACATGAAGAAAAAGCTCGAGGAGGTCGGAGCCACGGTGGAAGTCAAATAATCCCTCCGCCATCGGAGTGACGCAGATCGGGGAGTCGCGAGGACTTCCCGCTCACTAAACGTGTCGCCGCCGGGTGCGGCTCCGGACTCCCCGGAGCGCGTGACGGCGGCGGGTCGAGCCCAGCCCCGCTGAACGGGGCGCGGAGGGTGTATGGCGCGCAACATCGAGTGCGGGCGCCGGGTCCGCAAGGACTTCGGCAAGATCCCGTCGATCGTCGAGATTCCGAATCTCATCGAGATCCAGCAGCAGTCCTACGAGCAGTTCCTTCAGAAGGAGATCGCGCCCGAGCGGCGCGAGGAGAACGGGCTGCAGGCGGTCTTCAAGTCGGTGTTCCCGATCCAGGACTACAACGGGAACGCCACGCTGGAGTTTCACAGCTACCACTTCGGCGATCCCAAGTACACGGTCGAGGAGTGCCACGACCGCGGCATGACCTTCGCGATCCCGCTGAAGGTCACCCTGCGGCTCAAGGTCATCGACAACGACAAGGAGACCAAGACCCAGACCGTCCGCGAGGTCCGGGAGCAGGAGGTCTACCTGGGTGAACTGCCGCTGATGACCGAGAAGGGCACCTTCATCATCAACGGCACCGAGCGGGTGGTGGTCTCGCAGCTCCAGCGCTCGGCCGGGGTGTTCTTCGACGACGACAAGGGCAAGACGGTCGCCTCCGGCAAGCTGCTCTTCTCGGCGCGGGTGATCCCCTACCGGGGCTCCTGGGTCGAGTTCGAGTTCGACGCCAACGACATCCTGTTCGTACGGGTGGACCGCCGGCGCAAGATGCTGGCCACCGCCTTCCTGCGCGCGTTCTGGTTCCTCGAGAAGGGCGTGATCCTCTCCGACGAGGAGATCCTCGGGCAGTTCTACGAGTCCGAGGAGGTGATGTCCTTCGAGGACCGGGTCGCGTGGGTGAAGCTCTCGCCGGAGGTGCACAACGGCGCCAAGGTGGCCGAGGACGTGAAGGCGCCGCGGGGCCGGGAGGCGCTCGTGCAGTCCGGCAAGTCCCTGAACCCGCGCACCATCGAGAAGCTGGTCGAGGCGGGCGTGACCAAGATCCCGGTGAAGGCGGAGTCGCTGGTGGGGCGCCGCACCGGCGGCCGCATCGTGGACTCGGAGACCGGCGAGGTGCTGGTGGAGACCAACCAGGAGCTGACCGCCACCCTGCTCGCCCAGATCATGGGGCGGCGCGTGGCCCCCTTCAAGCTGCTGGCCCTGGTGCCGGGCAAGACCGACGCGTCGCTGCACGAGACGCTCGCGCGCGATCACTTCAAGAATCCCGACGAGGCGCTGGTCGAGATCTACCGGCGCCTGCGGCCCGGCGATCCGCCCACGGTGGAGTCGGCGCGGGCCCTGTTCCGCGGCATGTTCATGGATCCCCGCCGCTACGACCTGGCGCGCGTCGGCCGCTTCATGATCAACAAGAAGCTGGGCATCGGAGCCAACCTCAACATCAAGACCCTGCGCAGCGAGGACGTGGTCTACGTGGTGCGGCACCTGTTCCAGGTCAAGCTGGGGAGCAAGCCGACCGACGACATCGACCACCTCGGCAACCGCCGCGTGCGGTCGGTGGGTGAGCTGCTGGAAAATCAGTTCCGGGTCGGCCTGACCCGGATGGAGCGGGCGGTCAAGGAGCGGATGTCGATCTCCGACATCACCAACCTGATGCCGCACGACTTGATCAACGCCAAGCCCGTCTCGGCGGTGGTGAAGGAGTTCTTCGGTTCTTCGCAGCTGAGCCAGTTCATGGACCAGACCAACCCGCTCGCCGAGCTGACCCACAAGCGCCGCCTGTCCGCGCTGGGCCCGCGCGGCCTGTCGCGGGAGCGCGCCGGATTCGAGGTGCGCGACGTGCACCCGACGCACTACGGGCGGATCTGCCCGATCGAAACGCCGGAAGGTCCGAACATCGGCCTGATCAGCTCGCTCAGCACCTACGCCCGCATCAACGAGTTCGGGTTCATCGAGACCCCGTACCGCAAGGTGGAGCGCGGCAGCGTGCTGCCCGGCGATCCGGTCTACCTCACCGCGCTCGAGGAGGAGCGCTACGTCATCGCGCAGGCGAACGCCCAGCTGGACGAGCGCGAGCACTTCATGCAGGACCGCGTGTCGGCCCGGAAGGGCGGCGAGTACAAGATGGTGTCGCCGGACGAGCTGCACTTCATCGACATCTCGCCCAAGCAGCTGGTCTCGGTGGCGGCGGCGATGGTGCCGTTCCTCGAGAACGACGACGCCAACCGGGCGCTCATGGGCGCCAACATGCAGCGGCAGGCGGTGCCCCTCCTGCAGCCGGAGGCGCCGCTGGTCGGCACCGGGATGGAGCACATCGTGGCCCGCGACTCGGGCGCGGTGGTGCTGGCCCGGCGTCCGGGGGTGGTCGAGTACGTGTCGGCCAACCGCATCGTGGTGCGGGCGGAGACTCGCTCCAAGAAGGCGGACCCGGTGCAGGACCTGCCGCTCGACATCTACAACCTGACCAAGTACCGCCGCTCGAACCAGAACACCTGCATCAACCAGCGCCCGATCGTGGGCAAGGGGGATCGGGTCAAGGCGGGCGACGTCATCGCCGACGGCCCGGCCACCGACCAGGGCGAGCTGGCCCTGGGCCGCAACGTGCTGGTGGCCTTCATGCCGTGGGGCGGCTACAACTTCGAGGACGCGATCCTGGTCTCGGAGCGCCTGGTCAAGGACGACCGCTACACCTCGATCCACATCGAGGAGTTCGAGGTCCAGGCCCGCGACACCAAGCTGGGCAAGGAAGAAGTGACCCGCGACATCCCCAACGTCTCCGAGGAGGCCCTCAAGGACCTCGACGAGTCCGGCATCGTCCGCATCGGGGCCAAGGTGAAGGCCGGCGACATCCTGGTCGGCAAGATCACTCCGAAGGGCGAGACCCAGCTCACTCCCGAGGAGAAGCTGTTGCGGGCGATCTTCGGCGAGAAGGCGGGCGACGTGCGCGACACCTCGCTCACCGTCCCGCCCGGTATCGAGGGCACGGTGGTGGACGTGAAGGTGTTCTCGCGCCGCGGGGTGGACAAGGACGACCGCGCCAAGTCCATCGAGGACGAGGAGATCGCGGCCCTGGAGAAGGACTACCAGGACGAGATCGCCATGGTCGAGATGGAGCGCGACCAGAAGCTCAAGAACCTGCTGGTGGGCAAGACGCTGGTGCAGGACCTGTCCGACCCCACCACCCGGGAGCGCATCGGCAAGAAGGGCGACCGGATCGACCGCCCGGACATGGACAACCTGTCCTGGCACGAGCTGAAGAAGATCAAGATCAAGGAGGATGACGGTCTCGCGGTCACGGTGAAGAAGATCGAGGACCTCGCCGACGACCAGATCGCGTTCTTCGACCGGATGCTCGAGGAGCGCGTGGGCCGGCTGCGCCGCGGTGACGACCTGCCGCCGGGCGTGATCAAGATGGTGAAGGTCTACGTGGCGGTCAAGCGCAAGCTGTCGGTCGGCGACAAGATGGCAGGGCGCCACGGCAACAAGGGCGTGGTCTCTCGCATCGTGCCGCAGGAGGACATGCCGTACCTGCCGGACGGTACTCCGGTGGAGATCGTGCTCAACCCGCTCGGGGTGCCGTCCCGGATGAACGTGGGGCAGATCCTGGAGACCCATCTGGGATGGGCGGCCCGGGCCCTCGGCATGTGGGTGGCGAGCCCGGTGTTCGACGGGGCCACCGAGGAGGAGATCCGCAGTCACCTGGGCGACGCGGGCCTGCCCGCGTCGGGCAAGACACGGCTCTTCGACGGCCGCACCGGCAAGTCGTTCCATCAGGAAGTGACGGTGGGCTACATCTATATGCTCAAGCTGGCCCACCTGGTCGACGACAAGATGCACGCCCGCTCCATCGGCCCCTACTCGCTGGTGACGCAACAGCCCCTGGGCGGCAAGGCCCAGTTCGGCGGCCAGCGCTTCGGGGAGATGGAGGTCTGGGCGCTCGAAGCCTACGGAGCCGCCCATACCCTGCAGGAGATGCTGACCGTGAAGTCGGACGACGTGGAAGGGCGGAACCGAATCTACGAAGCCATCGTGAAGGGAGAGAACTTCCTGGAGCCGGGCACGCCGGAGTCCTTCAACGTGCTCGTGAAGGAGCTGCAGAGCCTGGCGCTGGACGTGGAGCTCATCCCGAAGGACGGCAAGAAGCCGTCGTAAGGAGATTCATCGAATGTTGACGGATCGGCCTTTCGGCAGCCTGGTACGCGAGGACAAGCCTGCCAAGGATCTGTGGGGCATCCTGGACCGTCACCCGAAGCCGCTGAGCTTCGGGGCGATTCGTATCAAGCTCGCATCACCGCAGAAGATTCGCGACTGGTCGCACGGGGAAGTGAAGAAGCCCGAGACCATCAACTACCGGACGTTCAAGCCGGAGCGCGACGGCCTGTTCTGCGCCCGGATCTTCGGTCCCACCAAGGACTACGAGTGCGCCTGCGGCAAGTACAAGCGGATGAAATTCGCGGGCGTGATCTGCGACAAGTGCGGTGTCGAGGTGACCCGGGCCCGCGTGCGGCGCGAGCGCATGGGCCACATCGAGCTGGCCTCTCCCGTCTCGCACGTGTGGTTCTTCAAGGGTCTGCCCTCGCGCATCGGGCAGCTTCTGGACATGTCGCTGCGGGAGCTCGAGAAGATCCTCTACTTCGAGGAGTACGTGGTGGTCGACCCCGGTAAGGTGCCGGGACTCAAGAAGAAGGATCTGCTGTCGGTGGACCGGGTCCGCAAGCTGAACGAGGAGCACGGCCCCGAGGCCTTCTCGGCCGGGATGGGCGCGGAGGCGATCCGCGAGCTGCTGCGCGGGATGGACATGGACGTGCTGGCTCGCGAGCTGCGCGCCGGCATGGGGGTGGAGACCTCGGCCCAGAAGCGCAAGAAGATCGTCAAGCGCCTGAAGGTGGTCGAGGCGTTCCTGAAGTCCGGCAACCAGCCGGAGTGGATGATCCTGGAGGTCCTGCCGGTCATCCCGCCCGAGCTGCGCCCGCTGGTGCCGCTCGACGGCGGCCGCTTCGCGACCTCGGACCTGAACGACCTCTACCGCCGCGTCATCAACCGCAACAACCGGCTGAAGCGGCTCATGGAGCTGCGCGCGCCCGAGATCATCATCCGCAACGAGAAGCGGATGCTGCAGGAGGCGGTCGACGCTCTCTTCGACAACGGGCGGCGGGGCCGGGTCATCACCGGGCCGAACAATCGGCCGCTGAAGTCGCTGTCCGACACCCTCAAGGGCAAGCAGGGCCGCTTCCGGCAGAACCTGCTCGGCAAGCGGGTGGACTACTCCGGCCGATCGGTCATCGTGGTGGGCCCGTACTTGAAGCTGCACCAGTGCGGCCTGCCCAAGAAGATGGCGCTGGAGCTGTTCAAGCCGTTCATCCTGCGCAAGCTCGAGGAGCGCGGCATCGCCTCCTCGATCAAGGCGGCCAAGAAGTACGTGGAAAAGGAGCGGCCCGAGGTGTGGGACATCCTGGAGGAGGTGATCCAGGAGCATCCGGTGCTGCTGAACCGGGCCCCGACCCTGCACCGGCTCGGCATCCAGGCCTTCGAGCCGATCCTGGTCGAGGGGAAGGCCATCGAGATCCACCCCCTGGTCTGCACCGCGTTCAACGCCGACTTCGACGGCGACCAGATGGCGGTGCACGTGCCGCTCTCCATGGAAGCGCAGATGGAGGCGCAGGTGCTCATGCTGTCGGCCAACAACATCCTGTCGCCCTCCAACGGGGCGCCGGTGGCGGTGCCGACGCAGGACATGGTGTTCGGCATCTACTACATGACCAAGGAGCGCCCGGGGGCCAAGGGCGAGGGCCGGCTCTTCGCGGACTCGGAAGACCTGCGCATCGCCTACGACAACGAGGACGTCGACCTGCAGGCCCGCATCCGGCTGCGCTACAACGGCGGCATCATCGAGACCACCGTCGGCCGCACCCTCTTCAACGAGGTGGTGCCCGAGCCGCTGCGCTTCTTGAACAAAGAGCTCAAGAAGAAGGAGATCGGTCAGCTCATCTCGGACTGCTACAACCGGCTGGGCAACGAGGCGACCGTCACCTTCCTCGACGAGCTCAAGGACATCGGCTTCCGCTACGCGACCCTGTCCGGCCTCAGCATCGGCATCGTGGACATGCACGTGCCGTCGACCAAGGGCGAGATCATCGAGCGCGCCCGGCAGAACGTCAACGAGGTCGAGCAGCAGTACCAGGACGGCGTCATCACCAACGGCGAGCGCTATAACAAGGTCGTCGACATCTGGGCCCACGTCACCGAGCAGATCGCCGACCAGCTCTTCAAGGAGATGGAGGTGCGGGCCGAGAACGGCGACTTCAACCCCATCTTCATGATGGCCGACTCGGGCGCGCGGGGCTCCAAGCAGCAGATCCGGCAGCTGGCCGGCATGCGCGGGCTCATGGCCAAGCCGAGCGGCGAGGTCATCGAGACCCCGATCACGTCCAACTTCCGCGAGGGCCTCACCGTGCTGGAGTACTTCACGTCGACCCACGGGGCCCGCAAGGGCCTGGCCGACACCGCGCTGAAGACGGCGGACTCCGGGTACCTGACCCGCCGTCTGGTGGACGTGGCCCAGGACGTGATCATCTCCGAGTACGACTGCGGCACCGTGAAGTACATCGAGGCCTCGCCGCTCATCGAGGGCGGCGACATCATCCAGTCGCTCCGCGACCGGGTGCTGGGCCGCGTGGCCGCGGGCGACATCCGCGATCCCTACACCGGCGAGATCATCGTGCAGGCCAACAGCGAGATCAACGAGGAGCTGGCCCAGAAGATCGAGGACTCCGGCCTCGAGCGGGTCCGCATGCGCTCGGCGCTCACCTGCGAGTCCAAGCGCGGCATCTGCGTGATGTGCTACGGGCGCAATCTGGGCACCGGGAACCTGGCCGAGCTGGGCGAGGCGGTCGGCATCATCGCCGCGCAGTCCATCGGCGAGCCGGGCACCCAGCTGACCATGCGCACCTTCCACATCGGCGGCACCGCCAGCAAAGTCGTGGCGACCTCGCGGCACGACGCCAAGAACCCGGGCATGCTCACCTACCACAACATCCGGTGGGTCGAGAACCGCGAGGGCGAGATCGTAGCCCTCAACCGCAACGGGGAGGTGGTGCTGCACGACGAGAAGGGGCGCGAGAAGGAGCGCTATCCGGTGGTGCCGGGCGCCAAGATCAAGTTCCGGAACGAGACCCGGGTGCCGAAGGGCGGCACCACCATCGTGGAGTGGGACCCGTTCACGACCCCGATCCTCACCGAGGTGACCGGCACCATCGTGTTCCGCGACGTGGTGGACGAGGTGACGATCCGCGAAGAGATCGACGAGGTCACCGGTCTGGCCCAGCGGGTCATCATCGAGGATCCGGAGGGCAAGCTGCAGCCGCGCGTGTCGGTGAAGGCCCCGGCGGGCAGCGGCGAGGCTCCGGGCGCGGTGGACGCGCTCGGCGAGACGCGCGGGCGCTACATGCTGCCGGTGGGCGCCTACCTGCTGGTGACGGACAACAGCGAGGTGCACGCGGGTGACGTCATCGCCAAGATCCCGCGGGAGTCGACCAAGACCAAGGACATCACCGGCGGTCTGCCGCGGGTGGCCGAGCTGTTCGAGGCACGTAAGCCCCGCGAGCAGGCGGTCATCACCGAGATCGACGGGGTGGTCGAGTTCGCCGGCTTCGTGAAGGGCATGCGGAAGATGGTGATCCGCGCCGACGACGGCGAGACCAAGGAGTACCTCATCCCGAGCGGCAAGCATATCTCGGTCCGGGAAGGCGATCGGGTGAAGGCGGGCGAGGCCCTGATGGGCGGCTCGCCGAACCCGCATGACTACCTGGCGGTGCTCGGCGACCGGGAGCTGCAGCGCTACCTCGTCAACGAAGTGCAGGAGGTCTACCGGCTGCAGGGCGTGACCATCAACGACAAGCACATCGAGATCATCGTGCGCCAGATGCTGCGGCGCGTGCGCATCGAAGAGGTCGGGGGCACCGACTTCGTCGTGGGCGAGCTGGTCGACAAGTTCGTCTTCCAGGCCGAGAACGAGCAGGCGGTCGCGGCCGGCAAGTCGCCGGCCACCGCCCAGCCGGTGCTGCTCGGCATCACCAAGGCCTCGCTGTCGACCGACAGCTTCATCTCGGCCGCCTCCTTCCAGGAGACGACCCGGGTGCTGACCGAGGCGGCCATCAGCGGCAAGGTGGACGACCTGCGCGGGCTCAAGGAGAACGTGATCGTGGGCCGGCTGATCCCGGCCGGCACCGGCCTGGGCAACTACACTCGGGTGGAGGTGCTGAGCCAGGGGGGTGAGGAGGAGGCCCCGGTCGAGGCGGTGGCCGAGGAGGCCCCCGAGATCCCGGCGGACCTGGGGGAGGCCGACGACGACACGGCGGCCGAGGCCAGCTAGCGTGTCGGAGGGGGCCTCGACGGCCCCCTCCGGCGCCATCCCCGGGACCAGGGGAATGGCGCGGGCAAGGCCCGCGCTCGAACGGAGCCGGGCCGGACACGGAGCGAGCCGGGCCGGGTTCGACGAATTGACAAAGGTTGGACGGTCGGATATAAAGTTAGGGTTTTGGCCCAATTGACGGGCACTAACGCGAGCCGAGGCGAGTAACCGAGAACCGGGACATCAATGCCGACGATCAATCAGCTGGTGCGGCAGGGCCGCGAGGCAGTGCGGAAGAAGTCGAAGACGCCCGCGATGGAGGCCTGCCCGCAGAAGCGTGGCGTGTGCATCCGTGTCTACACCACTACCCCGAAGAAGCCGAACTCGGCGCTGCGGAAGGTGGCGCGGGTGCGGCTGACCAACGGGCTCGAGGTGACCTCCTACATCCCCGGGGTCGGCCACAATCTGCAGGAGCACTCGATCGTGCTGATCCGCGGGGGCCGCGTGAAGGACCTGCCCGGCATCCGGTATCACATCATCCGGGGCTCGCTCGACACCGCCGGAGTGGCGGGGCGAAAGCAGAGCCGCTCCAAGTACGGAGCCAAGCAGCCCAAGGGCGGCGGAGGCTAGCATGCGGCGGGCGGGTGCGTCGCGACGGGAGATCCTGCCGGATCCCAAGCACGGGAGCCGGCTGGTGGCGAAGTTCGTGAACATGATGATGTACGGGGGCAAGAAGAGCACCGCGGAGCGCATCATGTACGGCGCGCTCCAGGCGATGGAAGACCGGGCCCGGCAGGATTCGCTCAAGCTCTTCAAGAGCGCGGTGGACAACTGCAAGCCGGCGGTCGAGGTCAAGTCGCGGCGGGTCGGCGGCTCGACGTACCAGGTGCCGGTCGAGGTCCGGCCGGACCGGCGCACCGCGCTCAGCATGCGCTGGCTCATCGGCGCGGCCCGGCGGCGCTCGGAGCGCAGCATGGCCGACAAGCTGGCCGGTGAGCTGCTCGACGCGGCCAACAACCGCGGGACCGCGGTGAAGAAGCGAGAAGACACTCACAAGATGGCGGAGGCCAACAAGGCGTTCGCGCATTATCGCTGGTAGCGACGAGATGCACTGAGGGGGGCGTGGTCTCGCCCCCCTCTTCTCTTGAGTCCCGCCGCCGGCCCTAGGGAGAAGACGAGCAGTGGAAGCGCAGTACCCTCTGGAAAAGACCCGGAACATCGGCATCATGGCGCACATCGATGCCGGGAAGACCACGACCACCGAGCGGGTCCTCTACTACACGGGCCGGTCCTACAAGATCGGCGAGGTGCACGAGGGGACCGCCACGATGGACTGGATGGTCCAGGAGCAGGAGCGCGGTATCACCATCACCTCCGCGGCCACCACCTGTTTCTGGAAGGACTGCCGCATCAACATCATCGACACGCCCGGGCACGTCGACTTCACCATGGAAGTCGAGCGCTCGCTCCGCGTGCTGGACGGCGCCCTCGCCATCCTGGACGCGGTGTCCGGCGTCGAGCCCCAGACCGAGACGGTGTGGCGTCAGGCCGACAAGTACCGGGTGCCGCGCATCGTCTACGTCAACAAGATGGACCGCGTCGGGGCCGACTTCTACCGGTGCCTCGCGATGCTGAAGGAGCGCCTGGGCGCCCACCCGGTGCCGATCCAGGTGCCGATCGGCCGGGAGGACGGCTTCCGGGGCGTGGTGGATCTGATCGAGCAGCGGGCCTACGTCTGGGAGGACTCCGAGGACCTGGGCGGCAGCTTCTCCACCATCGACGTCCCGGCCGAGCTGGCCGATCTCGTCGCGGAGTATCGCGAGAAGATGATCGAAGGGCTCGCGGAGGTCGACGACCACCTGATGGAGAAGTACCTCGGCGGCGAGGCCGAGAAGATCTCTCCCGCCGAGTTGAAGGCGGCGGTCCGCGCCGGGACCATCACGATGAAGCTGTTCCCGGTGATCTGCGGCGCCTCGTTCAAGAACAAGGGCGTGCAGCCGATGCTCGACGCGGTGGTGGACTACCTGCCGTCGCCGCTCGACATCCCCGCGGTCAACGGGGTCAATCCCGAGACCGGGCAGGCCGAGACGCGTGAGGCGGAGCCCAAGGCCCCGTTCTCGGCGCTGGCCTTCAAGATCATGAACGACCAGCACGTGGGCCAGCTCACCTTCGTGCGGGTCTACTCGGGCACCTTGAACGCGGGCACCGGCGTCTACAACTCGACCCGGGAGAAGAAGGAGCGCATCGGCCGCCTGCTGCGCATGCACGCGAACAAGCGCGAGGAGATCGAGTCGATCTCGGCAGGTGATATCGCGGCGGTCGTCGGCTTGAAGGAGACCCGTACCGGCGACACCCTGTGCGATCCGGGCAAGCCCATCGTGCTGGAGGCGATGGACTTCCCGACCCCGGTGATCGCGGTGGCCATCGAGCCCAAGACCAAGGCCGACGATGAGAAGCTGGGCCAGTCGCTCGCCCGCCTCGCCATGGAAGACCCGACCTTCAAGGTCAACGTGGATCCGGAGACGAACCAGACCCTGATCCACGGCATGGGCGAATTGCACCTCGAGATCATCGTCGATCGGCTCCTGCGCGAGTTCAAGGTCGAGGCCAACGTGGGCAAGCCGCAGGTGGCCTACCGCGAGACGATCCGGCAGAAGGCGGAGGCGCAAGGGCGCTTCGTGCGGCAGACCGGCGGCCGGGGCCAGTACGGCGACGTGTGGTTCGAGATCGAGCCCGGCGAGGTCGGCTCGGGCGTGATCTTCGAGAACGCGCTGAAGGGTCCGTCGATCCCGCGCGAGTACGTCCCCGCGGTGGAGAAGGGCGTCAAGGAGGCGGCCGAGACCGGCGTGCTGGCCGGATACCCGGTGGTCGACGTGCACGTCTCGCTCACCGACGGCAGCTACCACGAGGTCGACTCCAACGAAATGGCGTTCAAGATCGCGGCGTCCATGGGCTTCAAGGAGGCCTGCCGCAAGGCCAAGCCGGTGCTGCTGGAGCCGGTGATGGACGTCGAGGTGGTCACCCCGTCGGAGTTCCAGGGCGCGGTGGTGGGCGATCTCAACAGCCGGCGCGGCAAGATCCTGTCCATGGAAGCCCGCGCCAACGCCCAGGTCATCCGCTCCAACGTGCCGCTGGGCCAGATGTTCGGCTACGCCACCGACGTGCGCTCGATGACCCAGGGCCGCGCCACCTACACGATGCAGTTCGCCCGCTACGAGGAAGTACCCCGCAATCTCGCCGAGGAGATCATGGCGAAGAGTCGCGGGGAGGGCCCCTCCCGCGGCGGTTCCCGCTAGCCCTCCACAGGAGAGCGACTCATGGCCAAGCAGAAGTTTGATCGGACGAAGCCGCACGTGAACATTGGGACGATTGGGCACATTGATCACGGCAAGACGACGTTGACGTCGGCGATCACGAAGGTGCTGCACACGAAGTTCACCGGGGTGGCGGTGCGGGATTTCGGGACGATCGACAATGCGCCGGAGGAGCGGGAGCGGGGGATCACGATTGCGGTGTCGCACGTGGAGTACGAGACGGCGAAGCGGCACTACGCGCACATCGATTGTCCGGGGCACGCGGACTACATCAAGAACATGATCACGGGGGCGGCGCAGATGGACGGGGCGATTCTGGTGGTCGCCGCGAATGACGGGCCGATGCCGCAGACGCGGGAGCACGTGCTGCTGGCGCGGCAGGTGAATGTGCCGAGCCTGGTGGTGTTCATGAACAAGGTGGACATGGTGGACGACCCGGAGATTTTGGATCTGGTGGAGCTGGAGGTGCGGGAGTTGTTGAAGAAGTACCAGTTTCCGGGGGACGACATTCCGGTGATTCGGGGGTCGGCGCTGCAGGCGATGGAGAAGCCGGACGACGCGAAGGCGTCGGAGAGCATTTGGAAGCTGATGGAGGCGGTGGACAGCTACATTCCGACGCCGCCGCGGCCGGTGGACAAGCCGTTCCTGATGCCGATCGAGGACATTTTCACGATCACGGGGCGGGGGACGGTGGTGACGGGGCGGGTGGAGCGGGGGATCGTGAAGGTGGGGGAAGAGATCGAGATCGTGGGGATGCAGGCGGAGACGCGGAAGTCGGTGGTGACGGGGGTGGAGATGTTTCGGAAGCTGTTGGACGAGGGGCAGGCGGGGGACAACATCGGGGCGCTGCTGCGGGGCATCGACAAGGACGAAGTGCAGCGGGGGCAGGTGCTGGCCAAGCCCGGCTCGATCAAGCCCTTCAAGAAGTTCAAGGCCGAAGTGTATGTGCTCGGCAAGGACGAGGGGGGGCGGCACACGCCGTTTTTCAACGGGTACCGGCCGCAGTTCTACTTTCGGACGACGGACGTGACGGGGGTGTGCACGCTGCCGGGGGGGGTGGAGATGGTGATGCCGGGGGACAACGTGACGATGGCGATCGAGTTGATCCAGCCGGTGGCGATGGAGAAGGAGCTGCGGTTTGCGATTCGGGAGGGGGGGCGGACGGTGGGCGCCGGCGTGGTCTCGGAGATCGTGGACTAGCATATGGTCACCGTCAGCGCCGACCAGAAGATCCGCATCCGGCTCAAGGCCTACGACCACAACCTCCTCGACCGCTCCATGAAGGAGATCGTGGAGACGGTGCGCCGGACCGGCGCTCGTGTCACCGGGCCGGTGCTGCTGCCGACCATCATCAACCGGTGGACGGTGCTGCGCTCTCCCCACGTGGACAAGACCTCGCGCGAGCAGTTCGAGATGCGCACGCACAAGCGACTCATCGACATCCTGGACCCGACCCCCCAAACGGTGGACGCGCTCATGAAGCTGGATCTCCCCAGCGGCGTCGACGTCGAGATCAAGCTGTGACCAGATCCATGAAAACGGTCCATCTGCTTCGTTGGCTCGGTCGTCGCGGCGCTCAACGTACGAACAGTACGCCTCGCGCCGCGATCTCCCTCGCCGCCTCGCAGCTGGACCATTTTGATGGATCTGGGGCAACGAGAACGGGGAGAGCCTGACCATGGCGATGAAGGAAGGGCTGATCGGGCGCAAGAAGGGGATGACCCAGGTCTTCGGGGAGGACGGCAATCTCATCCCGGTGACGGTGGTCCAGGCGGGCCCGTGCACGGTGGTGGGTCTCCGCACGAAGCCGACCCACGGCTACGACGCCCTCCAGCTCGGCTTCGAGCCGCGGAAGAAGAACGTCACCAAGGCGATGGCCGGCCTCTACAAGAAAGCGGGCGTGGCCGAGCCGATGCGGGTGATGCGCGAGATCCGGCTGCAGAAGACGGAGGCGGTGAGCGCGTACCAGGTCGGTCAGACCTTGACCGTGGACCTGTTCAGTCCCGGCGAGCTGGTGGACGTGGTGGCGGACACGAAGGGCAAGGGTTTCCAGGGTGGCGTCAAGCGCCACGGCTGGTCCGGCGGCGACGCGACCCACGGCTCGATGTTCCACCGGGCGCCCGGCTCGATCGGGGCGTCGTCGGACCCCTCGCGGGTCTGGCCGGGCCATCATCTGCCCGGCCGGATGGGTGGCGACCGCCGCACGGTCCTGAACCTGGCGGTGGTGCGGGTGATCCCGGAGCAGAACCTGCTCCTGCTCCGCGGCGCCGTCCCCGGTGCGACCGGCGCGCTGGTGGTCGTCCGCAAGAGCGTGAAGCAGACCAAGGCGCAACGGCAGAAGGCGAAAGAGGCCAGGTAGAGCGATGCCGAGCGTGCCCATCCTCGACGGCAAGGGGAAGTCGCAGACGCTGGAGCTGTCCGACGCGGTGTTCGGCGCCACGCCTCGGGTCCCGCTGCTGCATCAGGCGGTGGTGAAGGAGCTGGCGGCGCGCCGGGCCGGCACGCACTCGACCCGCGGACGTAGCCAGGTGTCCGGCGGAGGCCGCAAGCCCTGGAAGCAGAAGGGCACCGGCCGCGCGCGCCAGGGCTCGATCCGCGCCACGCAGTGGAAGGGCGGCGGCAAGCCGTTCGGGCCGAGGCCGCGGAAGTACGACAAGCAGATGCCGTCGGCGATGCGCCGCGCCGCTTTACGTGAGGCGGTGTCCGCGAAGCTCGGGGCCGGCTCGCTGTCGATCATCGAGTCGCTGGGCGTCGCCGAAGGCAAGACCAAGGCGCTCACCACGCGGCTGCGCGGGCTCGGCATCGATGGGCAGCCGACCCTGCTGGTGGTATCGGAGGTCACCGACGCCCTCACGCGCGCCTCGCGCAACGTGCCGTGGCTCTCGGTGGAGCTGCCCGGCCACGCGTCGGTCTACCAGGTGATCCGCAGCGAGCGGGTCGTCTTCGAAAAAGCGGCGCTACTCACCCTGCAGGAGACGCTCAAGCCATGAGGGATCCCCGGTCGGTGCTCGTTCGGCCGCTGATGACCGAGAAGAGCATGCAGGAGAAGGAAGCCCACAACATGGTCACCTTCGAAGTGGCGGTCGACGCCAACAAGGTGGAGATCCGCCACGCGGTGGAGAAGGTCTTCAACGTGAAGGTGGCGGAGGTGCGCACCCAGGCACGCGAGGGCAAGTGGAAGCGCATGGGCAAGTTCGAGGGGCGGCGGCGCGGCTGGAAGAAGGCGATGGTCACCCTCGCCAAGGGCCACAAGATCGAGCTGGTGGAGGGCGCCTAGCACCATGGGAATCCGTACCGTCAAGCCCACCTCGCCGGCCCGGCGCTACATGTCGTTCCTGACGAACGACGAGATCACCAAGAAGACGCCGGAGAAGAGCCTGCTGCGACCCAAGGGCCGGACCAACGGGCGCAACGCCTACGGCCGCATCACGGTGCGGCACCGGGGTGGCGGGGCCAAGCGCATGCTCCGCGACGTGGATTTCCGGCGCGAGAAGCTCGGCATTCCCGCCAAGGTGGCCGGCATCGAGTACGATCCGAACCGCTCCGCGCGGATCGCGCTGCTGCACTACCGCGACGGCGAGAAGCGCTATATCATCGCGCCCCTGGGTCTCAAGCCCGGCGACGTGGTGATGTCCGGCCCGCAGGCCGATATCCTGCCGGGCAATGCGCTGCCGATCCGGAACATCCCGCTCGGCACGCTGGTGCACAACGTGGAGCTGCAGCCGGGCAAGGGCGGCCAGCTCTGCCGCAGCGCGGGCACTCTCGCTCAGCTCTTGGCCAAGGAAGGCGATCACGCAAACATCAAGCTGCCTTCGGGCGAAGTGCGACAGGTCAAGCTCGACTGCATGGCCACCATCGGCCAGGTGGGGAACCTGGACCACGAGAACATCTCGATCGGCAAGGCGGGGCGCGTTCGGTGGAAGGGCTTCCGCCCGACGGTGCGCGGCACCGTGATGAACCCGGTCGACCACCCGATGGGCGGCGGCGAGGGCAAGGGCAAGGGCAATCATCCGATGACACCCTGGGGCAAGCCGACCAAGGGCTACAAGACTCGGCGCGGGGCGAGGCCGTCCGATCGCTACATCGTGACCCGGCGGACGAAATAGGGGGCGAGGGAACAAGGCCATGGGACGGTCGCTGAAGAAGGGCCCGTACATCGACGAGCGGCTCGAGAAGCGTGTCGAGGAGCTCAACCGCGGACGCCAGAAGAAGGTGCTGAAGACCTGGGCGCGACGCTCCACGATCTCGCCCGAGTTCGTCGGCCATACCCTCGCGGTGCACAACGGCAAGAAGTTCATCCCGGTGTACATCACCGAGAACATGGTCGGACACCGCCTGGGCGAGTTCGCGCTCACCCGGACGTTCAAGGCCCACGGACAGGCCGAGAAGGCGTCCGCGTCTCCGACCGGCAAGGCCTGATCATGCGGACGCGAGCCACCGCGCGCTTCATCCGGGTCCCCGCCTCCAAGGCTCGGCTCGTCCTCGATCACATCCGGGGCAAGTCGGTGGGCGAGGCGCTGGCCACGCTGCAGTACACGCCGAAGGCGGCGGGCCGCCTCATCGAGAAGGTGCTGCGCTCGGCGATCGCCAACGCGGAGCACAACCACCAGGTGCGGAACCTGGACGACCTGCGCGTCGTCAAGGCGGTGGCCGACGGAGGGCCGTCGATGAAGCGGGTGTCCCCGCGGGCGATGGGCCGCGCCTATTTCATCAAGCACCGCACGAGCCATTTGACGATCGAGCTCAGCGACGAGACGAGCGCTCCGCGCGTGGCGGCGGCGCGGGGAGGCAAGAGGTAGTCATGGGCCAGAAGACGCACCCGATCGGGTTCCGGCTGGGGGCTACGCGCACGTGGAGCTCACGGTGGTTCGCCACCAAGGGCTACGCGAACCTGCTGCACGAGGACCACAAGATCCGCCGCTTCATCAAGTCCTCGCTCTACCACGCGGGGATCTCGCGCATCGACATCGAGCGCTCGGCCAACCGGGCACGCATCACCATCTTCACCGCCCGGCCCGGCATCATCATCGGCCGCAAGGGGGCGGAGGTCGAGAAGCTGAAGAACGAGATCCAGACGCGCACCGCCAAGGAGGTCTACCTCAACATCGAAGAGGTGGTCCATCCCGAGCTGGACGCGCAGCTGGTGGCCGAGAACGTGGCCCTGCAGCTGCAGAAGCGGGTGGCCTTCCGGCGCGCGATGAAGAAGGCGGTGACCTCCGCGCTGCGCCTGGGCGCCGACGGCATCCGGATCGCGTGCGCGGGCCGCCTCGGCGGCGCGGAGATCGCGCGGCGCGAGTGGTACCGTGACGGTCGGGTGCCGCTGCACACCATCCGCGCCGACATCGACTACGGGCTCGCGGAGGCGCACACCACCTTCGGGGCCATCGGGGTCAAGGTGTGGATCTTCAAGGGTGAGGTGCTCCCCACCCAGAAGACCGCCGCCGAGGGATAAGCCGCCATGCTGATGCCCAAGCGGGTCAAGTACCGGAAGGCCCAGCGCGGCCGGATGAAGGGCAAGGCTCAGCGCGGCTCGACCCTCGCGTTCGGGGAGTTCGGGCTGAAGGCCCTCGAGCCGGGCTGGGTCACCAACCGGCAGATCGAGGCGGCGCGGGTCTCGCTGGCCCGCAGCGTCAAGCGCGGCGGGAAGATCTTCATCCGCATCTTCCCGGACAAGCCGGTGACCAAGAAGCCGGCGGAGACCCGGATGGGCAAGGGCAAGGGCAACCCGGAGTTCTGGGTCGCGGTGGTCAAGCCCGGCCGCATCCTCTACGAGATGGAGGGCGTGGACGAGCCGACGGCTCGCGAGGGATTCCGCCTGGCCGCCCAGAAGATCGGGATCAAGACCAAGTTCGTGACGCGCGTACGGGCCCTGTGAGGCACTGAGACGACCATGAAGGCAGCCAAGTGGCGTGAGATGTCCGACGAGGAGCTGGAGCAGAAGGCCCGCGAGCTCGGTGAGGAGCTCTTTAATCTGAGATTCCAGCTCTCGATGGGCGTGGCCAAGAACCCGGCCCGGGTGGCGATCGCTCGCCGGGATCTGGCGCGGGCGCGCACCATCCTGCGAGAGCGGGCGCTGCGCATCCCGAGGACGGCGTAGGGGCGGAGGACACGACAGTGAGCGTCAAGAAGACGCGGGAAGGCGTGGTGGTCAGCGACAAGATGACCAAGACGCGCGTGGTGGTCATCGAGCGCGTGTTCCGTCATCCGCAGTACGAGCGCGTCATCACCCGGTCGAAGCGCCTCAAGGCGCACGACGAGGGGAACGCGAGCAAGGTGGGGGACCGGGTGCTGCTCGAGGAGACGCGGCCGCTCTCGAAGGAGAAGCGCTGGCGGATCCTCCAGGTGCTGGTGAGCGCGTCATGATCCAGCCCCGCTCCATGCTGGACGTGGCCGACAACTCGGGTGCCAAGAAGGTGCAGTGCATCCGGGTCATGGGTGGCGCCAACAAGCGCTACGCCTCCCTGGGCGACGTGGTGGTGGTCGCGGTCAAGGAGGCGGTCCCGGACGGCACCGTGAAGAAGGGGGAGGTCGCCCGCGCGGTGGTGGTGCGCACCGTGAAGGAGGTGGGACGCCGCGACGGGTCCTACATCCGCTTCGACCGGAACGCGGTGGTGCTGCTCAAGGCCGACGACAACCCGGTGGGCACGCGCATCTTCGGCCCGGTGGCCCGCGAGCTGCGGGACAAGCAGTTCACCAGGATCATCTCGCTCGCCCCCGAGGTCATCTAGAGGACGGCATGGCGATCGCGCACGTGCGGAAGGGCGACACGGTGGTGGTGGTGGCGGGCAAGGAGCGCGGCAAGACGGGCAAGGTCTTGCGCGTGATCCCCGAGAAGAGCCGCGTGGTGGTGGAGCGCGTCAACATGATCAAGAAGCACCAGCGGCCCACCCAGAAGGTGCGGCAGGGCGGCATCATCGAGCGCGAGGGCTCCATCCACCTCTCCAACGTGATGCTGGTGGATCCGGGCAGCGACAAGCCCACGCGGGTCGGGATGAAGGCCCTCTCCGACGGCAAGAAGGTGCGGGTGGCCAGACGGTCGGGCGAGATGCTCGACCGAGCGTGAGGACGTGATGGCAGAGCCAAAGAAATCCGACAAGGCGGCGGGAGGCAAGGCGGGCGGGCCGGCGGGCGCGCGCCCGGGTCAGGCGGCCGCTCGCCAGAAGGGCGGCGGCAAGGCGGCGCCGGCCGCGGAGCCCCAGGCTCCCGGCAAGCGGGCGAGCGTCAGCGGGCAGGTCCCGCCGCGCATGCGCGAGCGCTTCCGGTCGGCGGTGGTGCCGGCCATGATGAAGGAGCGCGGGTACGCCAACCCGTTCCAGGTGCCGCGCCTCGAGAAGGTCGTCATCAACATGGGGGTGGGCGAAGGCAAGGAGAACCCGAAGGTCCTCGACTTCGCCACCGCGGACCTGCAAGCCATCGCGGGGCAGAAGCCGATCATCACCCGGGCCAAGAAATCCATCGCCAACTTCAAGCTCCGCGAGAACGTGCCGATCGGCTGCAAGGTGACCCTGCGCGGGCCGCGGATGTACGAGTTCCTCGACCGGCTGGTGAACGTGGCCCTGCCGCGGGTGCGCGATTTCAAGGGCGTGCCCCCCAAGGGGTTCGACGGCCGCGGCAACTACAACATGGGCCTCCGGGAGCAGGTCATCTTCCCGGAGATCGTATACGACAAGGTCGACAAGGTGCGGGGGATGGACATCACGATGGTGACCACCGCGCGCACGGACGAAGAGGCGAAGGCCCTCCTCACCCACCTGGGCGTGCCCTTCAGGGAGTCGTAGATGGCCAAGACCTCGCTCATCATGAAGCAGCAGCGCACTCCGAAGTACAAGGTGCGCTCGCACAACCGCTGCAAGATCTGTGGCCGGCCCCGGGGCTATCTGCGGAAGTTCGAGGCCTGCCGGATCTGCTTCCGCGAGCTCGCGCTGAAGGGCGAGGTGCCCGGCGTGATCAAGGCGAGCTGGTAGCCCATGGTCAGCGACCCGATCGCCGATTTCCTCACCCGCATCCGCAATGCCAGCCGGGCCGAGCACGAGAAGGTCGACATTCCCTCGTCCAAGCTCAAGCTGCGCATGGCCGAGATCCTCAAGGACGAGGGGTTCATCAAGAACTTCCGGATCATCGAGGACAACAAGCAGGGCACCCTGCGCGTGTACCTCAAGTACGGGGCGGGCAGCGAGAAGATCATCTCGGGCATCGTGCGCGTGTCGCGCCCGGGCCGGCGAATCTACGTGACCAAGGACAAGATCCCGACCATCCTGGGCGGCATGGGCATCGCGATCCTGTCCACCTCGTCCGGCGTGATGACCGACCGCCAGGTGAAGAAGCAGCACCTGGGCGGCGAAGTCCTCGCGTACGTCTGGTAGGAGCACGGCCGCCATGTCGCGAATCGGCAAGAAGCCCATCCCGGTGCCCCAGGGCGTGAAGGTCGCGGTCGAGGGCAGCACCGTCCGCGCGGAAGGGCCCAAGGGCAAGCTGAGCCAGTCGATTCCCTCGAGCCTTTCGGTGACGATGGAATCGAATGTGTTGACGGTGGCGCGCAGCTCCGATCACCGGACGGTGCGGGCCCTGCACGGGCTGACCCGCTCGCTCCTGGCCAACATGGTGACCGGAGTGAAGGACGGCTTCGAGCGCAAGCTCGAGATCGTCGGCATCGGCTACCGCTGCCAGCTCCAGGGCAAGGCCCTGCAGCTGGCGCTCGGCTACTCGCACCCGATCGTGTTCCCGCTGCCCGAGGGCATCCAGGCGGAAGTGGACCGGCAGGTCGCCATCACCCTTCGGGGCGCCGACAAGGCCTTGCTCGGGCAGACCGCGGCCAAGCTGCGGGCCCTGCGCAAGCCGGATCCGTACAAGGGCAAGGGCATCAAGTACGCCGACGAATACATCCGCCGGAAGGTGGGCAAGAAGGCGGGGGCCAAGTAGATGCTGACCGGCAAGAAGGTCGAGGGGCGGAAGATCCGGCATCTGCGCATCCGCGCGCGGGTCATCGGGACCGCGGAGCGGCCGCGGCTGGCCGTGTTCCGGAGCTTGAGCCACATCTACGCGCAGGTGATCGACGATACGAGCGGGCGCACGCTGGCCTCGGTGGACAGCCGCGCGCCCGACTTCCGGGCGAAGGCGAAGTCGGGCGGCAACGTGGCCGCGGCCAAGGTGGTCGGCGAGCTGCTGGCCCAGCGGGCGAAGGCGCAGGGCATCAACCAGGTCGTCTTCGACCGCGGCGGCTATCAGTACCATGGGCGGGTCAAGGCCCTCGCCGAGGCGGCCCGCGCGGCCGGCCTGTCCTTCTAGAGAGGAGCATCGAGTGGCTGAGGCTCGGATCGATCCCAATGCGCTGGACCTGACCGACCGGGTGGTCGCCATCAACCGGGTGGCCAAGGTCGTCAAGGGCGGCCGGCGATTCTCCTTCACGGCCCTGGTGGTGGTGGGTGACGGCCAGGGACACGTCGGCGTCGGGCTCGGCAAGGCGCGCGAGGTTCCCGAGGCGATCCGGAAGTCGGTGGAGCACGCCAAGAAGGACCTGGTGCAGGTGCCCCTCAAGGACACCACGATCCCCTGCGAGATCACCGGGCACTTCGGGGCCGCGCGGGTGTACTTGAAGCCGGCCGCGCAAGGCACCGGGGTCATCGCGGGTGGTGCGGTTCGCCCGGTGCTGGAAGCGGCCGGCGTGCAGGACATCCTCACCAAGACGCTCGGGACCAACAATCCGCACAACGTCTTGAAGGCGACGATGGACGCGTTCCGCCGGCTGAAGCGGCTGCAGTCGACGTACGCAGCGCGCCGTCGGTCGCTCGACGGCGACTCGGGACAGCAGGAGGCGACGGGTGGCAAAGACGCTTAAGGTCACGCTGATGCGCAGCATCATCGGCCTGTCGCCGACCCAGGAGGCGACCTTGAAGGCCCTCGGGCTGCGCCGGATCCGGCAGGTGGTGGAGCACGACGATACCCCGTCGATTCGCGGGATGATCCGGACCGTGCCGTTCGCGGTGCAGGTCAGCGAAGGTGAAGGCGCGGTGCCGAGGAAGAAGACCCAGCGGAGTGGAGTCAAGTCATGAGAATCGAGGATCTGAGACCGGCCCCCGGCTCGACCAAGAATCGCAAGCGGCTAGGCCGCGGCCGCGCCTCGGGTCAGGGCAAGACCTCCGGCAAGGGCAACAAGGGCTTCAACGCCCGGTCCGGTGGTGGAGTGCGCGTCGGCTTCGAGGGTGGCCAGATGCCGCTCTACCGGCGACTGCCCAAGCGCGGGTTCCTGCCCTACGGCGGCAAGACCGAGTTCACGATCGTCAACGTGGGAGAGCTGGCCGCCCGCTTCGGGCTGGGCAGCGTGGTGGATCCCGATGCCCTGGTCTCGAGCGGCTTGATCCGCAAATCCGGTCGGAGCGCGGTGAAGATCCTGGGTGACGGCGACGTGGCCCACGCCCTCACGGTGCGCGTCCACAAGGTGAGCGAGTCGGCCAAGCAGAAGCTCGAGGCGGCGGGAGGACAGGTGGAGCTGCTGGTCGCCCGGACGAAGGCCGTGGGGACCAGCAAGTGATCGAAGGCCTGCAGAGCTTCCAGAACATCTTCAAGATTCCGGAGCTCAAGCGCCGCGTCCTCATCACCCTGGCTCTGCTCGCCGCCTACCGGCTCGGCGCCCACGTGCCGACCCCGGGGATCGACGCGGCCGCGCTCGCCGAGTTCTTCAACCAGGTGCAGGGCACGCTGCTCGGCATGGTGGACCTCTTCTCCGGCGGCAACCTGCGCCGGCTCACCGTGTTCGCGCTCGGGATCATGCCGTACATCTCGGCCTCGATCATCCTCCAGCTGCTCACGGTGGTGATCCCGGCCCTGGAGCGCCTCGCCAAGGAGGGCGAGGCGGGCAAGAAGAAGATCACCCAGTACACCCGCTACGGCACCATCGCGCTCTCGCTCGTGCAGTCCTTCGGCATCGCGGTGGGGCTCGAGAGCATGCGGAGCCAGACCGGGGCGGCCCTGGTGCCCGATCCGGGCTGGGGGTTCCGGCTGATCACCATGCTCACCCTGACCACCGGCACCGCGTTGATCATGTGGCTGGGCGAGCAGATCTCCGAGAAGGGCATCGGCAACGGCATCTCCTTGATCATCTTCGCGGGCATCGTGGTGCGCCTGCCCTCCGCGATCGTGTCCTCTTACACCCTGATCTCCACCGGCGAGCTCAGCCTGTTCGTGTTCATCGGGTTGATCGTCATGATGGTGGCAGTGACCGCGGCGGTGGTGGTCATGCAGGAGGGCCAGCGCAAGATCCCGGTGCAGTACGCCAAGCGGGTGGTCGGCCGGCGGATGTACGGTGGGCAGTCCACCCACATCCCGCTGCGTATCAACACCGCGGGCGTGATCCCGGTCATCTTCGCCTCCTCCCTGATCCTGTTCCCGGCCACCCTGACCCGCTTCATCCACCACCCGTGGATGCAGTACGTCTCGGAGGCGCTCTCGCCCGGGCACCTGACCTACACGGTGCTCTACTGCGCGCTGATCATTTTCTTCGCGTACTTCTACACCGCCATCGTGTTCAACCCGGTTGACCTGGCCGATAACATGAAGAAGTATGGCGGCTTCATTCCCGGCGTCCGGCCGGGCAAGAAGACCTCCGAGTACATCGACAAGGTCCTGACGCGCATCACGCTGCCCGGCGCCATCTTCCTGGCCCTGATCTCCGTGCTGCCCGATTTCCTGATTCGGTGGTTCAACACGCCGTTCTACTTCGGCGGCACCAGCCTCCTGATCGTGGTCGGCGTCGCGCTGGACACCGTGCGCCAGATGGAGTCACACCTGCTGATGCGGAACTACGAAGGCTTCCTGCGGAAGAAGGCCAAGGGCGCATGAGCGCACGCATCGTCTTCCTGGGCGCGCCCGGGGCGGGCAAGGGGACGCAGGCCCGCCGGCTGGCCGCAGAGTCGGGTGTGCCCCAGGTCGCGACCGGCGACATGCTGCGCGAGGCGTCCGCCGCGGGCACCCCCCTCGGGCGCGAGGCCAAACGCTACATGGATTCGGGGGCCCTCGTGCCCGACGAGGTCGTGATCGGACTGGTGGACGAGCGGCTGGCCCAGCCGGACGCCGCGAGCGGCTACGTGCTGGACGGCTTTCCGCGCACGGTGGCCCAGGCCGAGGCGCTCGACGCCCTGCTGCATCGCCGGGGACAGGACCTGGATCGCGTCATCTTCTTCGATGTGTCGCGCGACGAGCTGCTGCGTCGGCTCACCGGCCGTCGGATCTGCCGTCGGTGCGGGGCCGCCTTCCATCTGGTCTCGGCGCCGCCGAAGGTGGCGGGCGTCTGCGATCAGTGCGGAGGCGAGCTGTACCAGCGGGAGGACGACGCGGAGGGGACGGTCGGACGCCGCCTCGACGTGTACCAGACCCAGACCGCCCCGCTCCTCGACTACTACAAGCGGCGCGGCCTGCTGGTGCGGGTGCCCGGCGAGGGGCCGGTGGCGCAGGTGGCCGGCGCGATCAAGAAGGCGGTCCGGGAGCCGGTGGCCTCGTGATCCTGCTCAAGTCCGCGCGGGAGATCTCGCACATGCGGCGGGCCGGGCGCATTCTGGCCCAGGTGAAGGACCGCCTGCGCGGTCTGGTCCGTCCCGGGATCTCGACCAAGGAGATCGACGCCGACGTGGAGGCGTTCATCGTCTCGCAGGGCGCTGCCTCCGCCTTCAAGGGCTATCGCGGATTCCCGGCCACGGTGTGCATCTCCATCAACGAGGAAGTCGTGCACGGCATCCCGTCCCCGAAGCGTAAGCTGCGGGACGGCGACATCGTGGGGCTCGACCTCGGCTGCATCGTCGAGGGCTACTTCGCCGATTGCGCGATCACGCTGCCGGTGGGCGCGGTGGAGCCGCGGGTGCAGGAGCTGCTGGACGTGACCCGCGAGAGCCTCGACAAGGCCATCGTGCAGTGCCGGGCCGGCAATCGCCTGGGTGACATCTCCCACGCGGTCCAGACGCACTGCGAGAGCCACGGGTTCGGGGTGGTGCGCGCGTTCGTGGGCCACGGCATCGGCCGGAACCTGCACGAGGACCCGCAGATCCCGAATTTCGGGGACGCCGGCCGCGGCCCGCTCATCAAGGCGGGAATGGTGCTGGCCATCGAGCCGATGGTGACGATGGGATCGTACGAGGTGCGGGTGCTCGAGGATCGCTGGACCGCGGTGACCGCGGACGGGAGCTGGGCTGCCCACTTCGAGGACACCATCGCGATCACCGACAGCGGACCCGAGGTGCTCACCCGGCTGGACCACGCGGCCTGAGGCGACCCGACCCATGGCAAAAGAGGACGCGATCGAGGTGGAGGGCACGGTGGTGGAGCCGCTGCCCAACGCGATGTTCCGGGTGGAGCTGGAGAACGGGCACCGGGTGCTCGCGCACGTCTCGGGCAAGATGCGAATGAATTTCATCCGGATCCTGCCCGGCGACAAGGTGAAGGTCGAGCTGTCGCCGTACGACCTCACCCGCGGACGCATCACGTACCGGTTCAAATAGTTCGAGCTTGGCGAGGTGCAGCCGACGGCGAGCCGAGCGGAGTTCGAGCTTGGCGAGGTGCAGCCGACGGCGAGCCGAGCGGAGTTCGAGCTTGGCGAGGTGCAGCCGACGGCGAGCCGAGCGGATACATAGAGGGGCAAGGGCAAGGAAGGTAGAGAGACCACATGAAAGTACGTCCATCGATCAAGGTTCGGTGCGAGAACTGCAAGATCGTGCGCCGGTACGGCCGGGTTCGCATCATCTGCAAGAATCCGCGCCACAAGCAGCGCCAAGGATAGGAGCCCACATGGCACGCATCGCCGGAGTGGATTTGCCGCGGGAGAAGCGGGGTGAGATCGCGGTGCAGTACATCTACGGGATCGGCATCCCGTCGGCCCGGAAGATCTTCGCCGACGCGCGGGTGGATCCCAACAAGCGCGTCAAGACGTGGACCGACGACGAGACCGGCCGGGTCCGCGACATCGTCGAGCGCGAGTTCAAGGTCGAGGGCGACCTGCGCCGCGAGGTGTCCATGAGCGTGAAGCGCCTGATGGACATCGGCTGCTACCGGGGCATCCGCCACCGCAAGGGCCTTCCCGTGCGCGGGCAACGCACCCATACCAACGCGCGGACCCGCAAGGGCAAGAGCAAGGGCGTGATGGTGAAGAAGAAGCCGGTGGCCGCCGCCCCCGCGGCCCCGCCGAAGAAGTAAGGAGCCGATCGCATGGCCGACGCCGCCGAGCAGAAGCCGGACGACAAGGCCGCCGCCGCTCCCCGCAAGGGCGGGCGCAAGCGCGAGCGGAGGGAGGTCCGCGTGGGCATCGCCCACGTGCAGGCCACCTTCAACAACACCATCGTGACCCTGACCGACAAGATGGGCAACGTCGTGTCGTGGGCCAGCGCGGGCAGCGTGGGCTTCAAGGGTTCGCGCAAGAGCACGCCCTTCGCCGCGCAGACCGCGGCCGAGAACGCGGCCCGGAAGGCGATGGAAGTGGGCCTCAAGCAGGTGGAGGTGTTCGTCCGCGGTCCGGGGGCCGGGCGCGAGGCCGCCATCCGATCGCTGCAGGCGGTGGGACTCGAGATCACCGCCATCCGTGACGTGACCCCGATTCCGCACAACGGCTGCCGGCCGCCCAAGCGGCGACGCGTGTAGGGAGGAGACGGAGTGGCACGATATCGAGCCGCCGCTTGCCGGCAGTGCCGGCGTGAAGGCCTCAAGCTGTTCCTGAAGGGGTCGCGCTGCTTCACCGAGAAGTGCGCGATCGAGCGCCGGAACTATCCGCCCGGTCAGCACGGGCTGGGGCGGACGAAGCCGACCCAGTACGGCATCCAGCTGCGGGAGAAGCAGAAGGCCAAGCGGATCTACGGTGTGCTGGAGGCGCAGTTCCGGCGCTACTTCGCGTGGGCGGAGGCCGACAAGGGCGTCACTGGCGAGAACCTCCTGAAGTACCTGGAGCGGCGGCTCGACAACGTGGTGTTTCGACTCGGCATGGCCGCTTCTCGCCGAGAGGCGCGACAGATGATCGGGCACGGGCACGTCCAGGTGAACGGCCGGAAGGTGTCGATTCCGTCCTTCATCGTCAAGGTGGGTGAGGTGGTCCAGGTGCGGCCCAGCTCCAAGATGCAAGAGCGAGTCGCCGACAACCTGTCCGCGGGGCGCTCGCCAGTGCCGCCGTGGCTCGATCTGGACATCAACGAGAAGAAGGGCACGGTGCGTGGGCTCCCGCTCCGGGAGGACATCCAGATCCCGGTGCAGGAGCAGCTCATCGTCGAGCTGTTCTCGAAGTAGGCGGTCAAGGCGACCGCCGGAAGGGGCATATGGCGAGGATTCCGTTCCAGAAGCCGAAGTCGATCCAGTGGGAGATCCTGTCCGATCGCTACGGGCGGCTGGTGGCCGAGCCGTTCGAAAAGGGCTACGCGCTGACCGTCGGACATTCGCTCCGCCGCACGCTGCTCGCCATCGTGCCGGGAGCCGCGGTGACCTGGGTGCGGATTCCCGGCATCAAGGACGGCGATGCGAAGATCAACGGCGTGCAGGAGGACACGACCGACGTCCTCTTGAATCTCAAGAAGCTGGCGGTGAACGTGCCCTCCGGCGAGCCAACCGAAACTCGTCTCGAGGCCACCGGGCCGAAGCAGGTCACCGGGGCCGACGTCTCGGAGGCGGGCGGCGTGGAGGTGTTGAACCCGGAGATCCACATCGCCACGCTGCAGGCGAGCGCATCCCTCGCGATCGACCTGGGCATCGGAGTCGGACGCGGCTACGTGTCGGCCGATCGGCACCCCGCGGGAACGGTGCCAGCGGGCACAATCCCGCTCGACGCTGCGTTCTCGCCGATCCAGCGTGTCTCGTACGGCGTGGAGAGCGCGCGCCTCGGCAAAGTCACCGACTACGAAAAGCTCATTCTCGAGATCTGGACCAACGGGGCGGTGTCGCCGGAAGAGGCGCTGTCGCGCGCGGCTCGCCACCTGCAGGCCCACTTCTCCCACCTGGCGCCGGAGGGGCGCGAGGAGGAGGACGACGAGGTGGAGGTGGCCGGCGAGGGGTTCCTGCAGGAGAGCCTCGCCAAGCCGCTCGAGGACCTGCCGCTTCCTGCGCGCGCCATCAACGCGCTGAAAAACCACGAGATCATGGTGGTGGCGGACCTGGTGCAGAAGACCGACGAGGACCTGGAGTCGGTCAAGAATCTGGGCGAGAAGTCGATCGACGAGATCAAGGCGGCGCTGGCCACCCTCGGGCTGTCGCTCGGGATGCGCATCGACCCGAACCTGCTGGGGGCGCTCGGCCGAGGAGGCGCTACATGAGGCACGGCAAGGCCGGCTTCAAGCTGGGGCGCATCACCCAGCATCGCTGGGCACTGTTTCGAAACCTCCTGGTCGCCCTCTTCCGTCATGAGCGCATCATGACCACCGAGGCCAAGGCGAAGGCCATCCGCGGCCTCGCGGACCACATGGTGACCCTTGCCAAGCGCGAGGACCTGCACGCGCGCCGGCAGGCGCTGTCCATGATTCCCGACGAGACGGTGGTGAAGAAGCTGTTCGACACCATCGCCGCTCGATTCACCGATCGGCACGGCGGCTACACGCGGATCATCAAGGCCGGCCTGCGCCCGGGCGATCGGGCGCCGATGGTGGTGATGGAGCTGGTGGACCGTCCGGAGGCGCCCAAGGAGAAGGGGAAGAAGGACGCCAAGGCCGGGCGGGCGCCCCGCGAGAAGAAGGCCGACAGGGGTGAGGCGGGCGCGAGCGCCGCGAAGGGCCGCCGGAAGAAGGCGGCGGCGGCCACCGGGTAGACGGCCGCCGCCCTTCGGGCTATTTCAGGGTCTTTTTGAACAGGTCGAGGGTGCGGCGCCACGCATCCTCGGCGGCCTCCTTGTCGTAGACGTCGGCGCGTTCGTCGTTGAAGAAGCCGTGGTCGACGCCGGGATAGATGTGGATCTCGACCGACTTGCCCGCCTTCTTGATCCCGGCCTCGACCTCACGCGCAGTCTGCGGGGTCACGAATGCGTCCTTCTCGGCGAAGAGCCCCACCACCGGACCGTTCAGCCGGGTGTAGTCGGGCTTCACGTTCGGATGGATGCCGTAGAAATCGACCACCGCGCCCACGCTCGGGTTGGTGCAGCCCGCGAACAGGGCGAGCTGCCCGCCCATGCAGAAGCCCACCGCCCCGAGCTTGGACGTCGAGGAGTGACCGGCCAGATACTTCGCGGCGCCCGATAGGTCCTTTTCGGCGCGCTCGATGTTCAGCGCCATGAAGAGCTTCCCCGCCGCGTCCGGCTCGCTCGCGGTCTCGCCGTGATAGAGATCCGGGGCCAGCGCGGAGTAGCCGGCGGCCGCGAAGCGGTCACAGACGTTCTTGATGTGTCCGACCAAACCCCACCATTCCTGGATCACGAGCACGCCCGGCCCTTTGCCGGATGCGGGAGTCGACAGGTACCCCTTGGCGGCGTGTCCGTTGCTCGGGAACTCGACCATCTTGCCTGCCATCGCGTGTTCCTTTCTGGTTCTAGGTTCGCTCCGTGGATTCCACCTTCTTCGGGACATCGGGGGTGATGTGCACGGCCAGGACGCGGCGGTTGTCGGCCTCCAGAACGGTGATGGTGAAGCGTCCCACGTGGAAGACCTCGCCGACGAGCGGAATGCGGTGCAGGGTGGCGAGCACGAGGCCGGCCACCGTCTCGTACTCACCCCGGGGCAGCTCCCACTCGAGCGCCTCGTTGACCTCGTCGAGGCTGGCCCGGCCCGCGACTCGATAGCTGCCATCGGGCAGCCGCTCGACGGTGTTCGGGGTCCGATCGTGCTCGTCGCGGATCTCGCCCACCACCTGCTCGACGATGTCCTCGACCGTGACGATGCCTACCGCTCCCCCGTACTCGTCCACCACCACCGCGAGCTGCAGCCGGTTGCGCTGCATCTCGCGCAGCAGGTCGTCGATGTGCTTGGTCTCCGGCACGTAGGCGGCCGGCCGCATCAGGCCGCGCAGGTCCACCGCCTCGCCGCCTCGCCGGAGCAGATCCATCGTGGTCACGACGCCCACGATGTTGAAGGCCCGGTCGCTGAAGACTGGGATGCGCGAGAAGCCGCGCTCCTGGATGAGGCGCACCGCGTCGGCGGGTGACGCGGTCTCTGGCAGGGCCGCCACGTCGACCAGCGGCACCATGACCTCCCGCACCGCGGTCTCCCCGAGATCGAAGATCTTGTCGATCATCTCCGCCTCGCTGACCGTGACGTCGGCCTCCTCCGGCTCCATCTGGAGCAGCAGCTTGAGCTCTTCCCGGGAGACGAACTGCCGGGTGCTGATCGGCTGGCGTCCTAACAGCGCCAGCGCCCGCCCCACCAGTGCGTTGGCGCCCCACGTGATCGGAGTCAGCACCCGGCCCGCGGCCTCGATGACCGGGAAGAGCCAGAGGATGAGGCCGGTTGCGCGCTCGCGAGCGATCGCCTTGGGGATCACCTCGCCGCCCACCAGCATGAGCGGGGTCAGCCCCAGGGTCACCAGGATCGCGGCCGCGCTGCCCACCACCGGGATCAGCGCCCACGTGGCCACCGTGGAGGCGGTGATGTGGGCGATGGTGACGCCCATCATGGCGGTGGACAGCAGCCGCTCGGGATGGCGGAACGCCTCGAGGTAGCGGACCGCGGTGCGATTGCCCCCTTCGGCGAGGTGCCGCAGGCGGAGCCGGTTGGCCGCGATGAACGACATCTCGGCGGCCGAGAACAGCGCGGTGATGAGCATGGCCAGCCCGATGATCCAGACGTAGATCATGATGCCACCGTCCGGGAGGCCGCGTCGGGCAAGGTCACGAGCACCTCCAGCACCCGCGTGCGCTCGACCTTTTCCACCGCGACCCGGACCCCGTCGGCCTCGGTCTTCTCGCCCTTGTGCGGCACCCGTCCGAACAGGTCGAGGACCCACCCGCCCACGGTGTCGAAAGCGTCGTCCGGGATCTGCAGGCCGGTTGCGGTGTTGAGCTCGTCGATGGCCAACCGGCCGGAGACCCGGAAGCTCCGCGGCGCCACTCGCTGGATGAGACGCTCGTCCTCGTCGTACTCGTCCCGGATCTCCCCCACCAGCTCCTCGAGCAGATCCTCGAGGGTGACCAGCCCAGCGGTGCCCCCGTACTCGTCGACCACCACCGCCAGGTGCAGCTTCTTGGCCTGGAACTCGCGGAGGAGGGCATCGGCCCGCTTGGAGCCGGGCACGAAGTACGGCGGGTGCAGATACGGGCGCAGACTGAAATCGGCGGGCAGGCCGTCCAGGTAGGGCAGGAGGTCCTTGGTGTAGAGCACGCCGACGATCTGGTCCACTGTCTCTTCGAAGACCGGCACTCGCGAGTGCAGCTGCTCCCGCAGCAGGGGCAGGAGCCGGGCCGGCTCGGTGGTGACGTCGAGGCAGAACATGTCCGGGCGGGGCACCATCACCTCGCGCACGAGCGTGTCCTCCAGCTCGAACACCCTGTGGATCATCTCTCGCTCGCTGCGCTCCACGACCCCCTCGCGAGCGCCCACGTCGACGAGCGTGCGCAGCTCCTCCTCCGAGATCTCGGGTTGTCCGCGCTTCCGCTCGGATCCCACCACGCGGATGGTGATCGCGGTGAACGCGCCGAGGCCGACTCGGATCGGCTTCAGCGCCGTGGACAGCCACGCCACCGGCCGGCTCACCCACGAGGCGAACCACAAGGGATACTCGACCGCGAGGGTCATCGGCAGCACCTCGCCGAATACGGTGAGCAGGAACACCATCGCGGCGATCGCGATGGCCAGGCCGTGGGAGCCGAAGAGCTGCTCGGCAATGGCCGCGGCGAGGGCGGAGGCTCCGATGTTGACCACCGTGATGCCGACCAGCAGGGTGACGAGCAGTTCGTGCGGCTGCTCGAGGAGCGGCGTGAAGGGTCCCCGCGGCTCGCTCTGCTGCTCGGCCAGCTCCCGGAGCCGCGTTCGGCCCAGGGAGAAGTACGCCGCCTCAGCGCCCGACAGGATGGCCGAGCACAGCAGCAGGATACCGAGGGCGATCAGCTCCGGCCCGATGCGGCTATCCATCGCGGCCTGTGCCGTGGAAGTGCTCGTAGCCCGACCGCATCGGCACTGGGCGGTCGTCCTGGTCCACGAAGATCACCTCGCCGCTCGCGCCGTCGATCCGACCGATCATGGACAGCGGGGTGCCGGTCGCCTCGATCAGGCCGACGGCGAGGCGATCGGCCGCCTCCGGGCTACAGGTCAGCAGCAGCTCGTAGTCCTCGCCGCCCGCCACCGCCCACTGACGGGCGTCCTGACCAAGTGCACGAGCCGCCTCCCGGGCCGCCGCCGCGATCGGCACCCGGTCGAGACGAATCCGCGCGCCCACACCGCTCTCTCCGCAAATGTGGCCCAGGTCGGTCGCGAGGCCGTCCGAGCAATCCATCATGGCGTGCACGCCGGACGCTTGCCCGAGCCAGAGGCCCTCGGCGACGCGGGCACGGGGTCGCAGATGGGCGCGGGTGACCTCGGCCAGCCGGCCCGGCACCACACCGTGCTCGCTGGCGCGGTCGAGCCCCATTTCGAGCGCGAACAGGCCCGCGGCCGAGGCGCCCAGCGTCCCGGTGACCGCGACCATATCGCCGGCACGCGCCTGCGAGCGGAGCCGAGGCGCCCCCGGGTGCAGGCCAAGGACCGTGACGTTGACCATCCATCCGGCGGGAGACGCAGAGGTGTCACCTCCGACGACGGTTACGCCGTGCGGGCCAGCCGCCTCCTGCATGCCCCCAAAGAAGGCGTCCACAGCCTCGACGTCGGTGTCGGCGGGCACGGCTAGGGCCACCAGAGCCCAGCGCGGGGTGCCGCCCATCGCCGCGATGTCGGAGAGATTCACGGCGAGGGCTTTCCAGCCGATGTCGGACGGAGCCGCCGAGACGCGGCGGAAGTGGACGTTCTCGATCACCAGGTCCGTGGTGACCAGCAGGCGATGGCCGGGCGGCACCGCGAGCACGGCCGTGTCGTCGCCGATGCCGACCTCGACGCCAGAATCCCCGGCCGCGACCGGCGTTGCCCGGATGCGGCGAATCAGGCCGCGCTCGCCCAGCCGGCCGAGACTCACCCGTTCGGGAGGTTCCGACGCCTTCATGCGCCGGCGTCAGTCAGAGCGGAAGCGCCGGAGCCGGCGGCGTGTCGATCGGCGCGGCGCCGGCAGCGCAGCAGGAGCAGGGGCGGGGTACGGAAGTCGGCGGTCGACTCGGTGGGGGTCGGGATCAGAGATGGGGCGCTCAGGCGTTCGCGTCCAGCTTCTTCTTGAGCTGCGCCTTCGGTACCGCGCCGATCACCTGATCCAGCACCTTGCCACCCTTGACGAAGAGGATGGTGGGGATGGAGCGAATACCGTAGCGGGCCGCGAGCGCGGGTTGCTCGTCCACATTGACCTTGGCGAGGGTCACCGTCCCGTTGCCTTCCCGAACGAGCTCCTCGAGCGTGGGAGCGATGGCGCGGCAGGGGGCGCACCACTCGGCCCAGAAGTCGACCATCATGAGCTCGGAATGCTTGCCCAGTTCCGAATCGAAGCTGGCCTCGGTGAGATGGAGCGTGGACTCGGCCATGGATCGAAGGTCTCCTTGTCAGATGTTCCGCAGGACAACTGGTGAGAGTGCCATAAAAAGCGCAGAGTCACGCTAGCATACGGCTCCCCCCATCGCAAGTTGGGGGCGGCCTCCGGACGACCCGGCCGCTGCCACGCCGGCTGACGATTCACGCCGTGCGGTGCCCAGGTTCGAGGGCAGCCGACGCTACCCGGCAGTGCTCCTGACAGTGAGTGTCACCCACCCGACGTCCATGCGGTGTCACGAAGCCCATCGAGGGCAAAAAGTGCATGTCGGCGGCCGGAAAGCATTGAATCCATGACATCTCCCCGATCGGGCCGGATGTGGTGGTCAGGACGGGAGAAAACCGCTGCTGGTAAGTGGTTTGCAGTAGACGAACCGCCTCGCCAAGCCGTGGGTGGCTGCCCGGTTCCGGGCCGCCTCCGCTCGGGCCGGGGGCGGAAGAGCCAACGCAACCGAGGAGGCCGCTTCGTGGGCAAGGTGATGGTGGTCGACGACGCCGTGTCGGAGCTCAAGCTGATCGAAGGCATCCTCAAGTCAGCCGGTCACCAGGTGGTCTCGTACGATCACGGAGAACTGTTGGAGGAGCGCGTCGTGGAGGAACAGCCCGACGTGCTGTTGCTGGACATCGTGATGCCGAAGCGCAACGGCTACGAGGTGCTCCGCGGCCTGCGGCGCGACCCCCGCACCAAGGACACCCCCGTCGTGTTCGTGAGCTCCAAGAACCAGGAAAGCGATCGGGTCTGGGGTCAGCGCCAGGGGGCCGCGGACTACCTGTCGAAGCCGTTCACCGCGGACCAGCTCCTGGGCGTCGTGCGTCAGTTCGTGAAATAGCGTCGATGACCGTCACTCCCATCGTCGGTGCCACGTCCACCTCGCCCGAGGCCGCTCCGGCCCTTCGCGCGTGCCTCTTCTCGCTGGCCGGCTCGGCGTTCGCGGTCGACGTCCGAAGCGCGCGCGAGGTCGCGGTGTTCGACGACATCACCCTGATGCCCCGCGCGTCCCGGCATCTGGTCGGCGTGGCCAATCTCCGGGGGGCGGTGGTCCCGATCGTCGACATCCGCGGCCTCCTCGGCATGGCGGAGACTCGGCCAACCCGCAGCGTGCGAACACTCGTGGTGCGCGACCGATCGCTCGTGGTGGCCGCGGTGGTGGACTCGGTGCCCGGCCTCGAGCCCTTCGACGAGCTCCTGTCGCCCGACACGCCGGCGGCGGCCCCGAGAGCCCGCGTGCCCCGCGAATTCGTCGAGGGGTGGATCAGCTGGGCAGGCGAGCTGGTGCCGGTGCTCGACGTCCCGCGGCTGCTCGCGGCGCTCCGGTCCACCGTGAACCCCGCCGCGCGCGGGAAGGAGACGGCATGAAGCGGAGAGAGTTCCTTGGCCTGGCCTCGGCGTCGCTGGCGGGCCGCCTGCTACCCGGCTCGGCCTCCGGTGCGCACGGGGCGGCCAACGATATCCGGGTCGGCATGAGCGCGGCGTTCCGCGGGACCGCGGCCGGCCTCGGCATCGAGCTGTATCGCGGTGCCCAGGCGTACTACAGCGAGGTGAACTCGCGGGGCGGCGTGCACGGCCGGGCTGTCTCGGTGGTGGCGCTGGACGACGGCTACAATCCCGAGCCCTGTATCCGGAACACCATCCAGCTGCTCGATCGCGAGAAAGTATTCTTCCTGTCCAACTACGTGGGTACCCCCACGCTGACCCGCGCCCTGCCGGTGATCAAGCAGTACGCGGACCAGCAGGTAGTGCTGGTCGGCAACTTCACGGGAGCCCAGCCGCAGCGAGAGGCGCCGTACGTGGAGCAGGTCTTCAACGTGCGCGCCTCCTACCGGCAGGAGATGCTCGCCCTCGTCGATCGCTTCTGGCAGGCGGGAGCGCGCCGCTTCGGCGTCTTCTATCAGATCGATGCCTACGGGCGGAGCGGGACGGACGGGGTGGCGCGAGGCCTCGCGGCCCGCAACGCGAAGATCACCGCCGAGGCGACCTACGCGCGGGGAGCGAAGTTCGACGAGGACATGGGCGTGGCGGTCGCGGCCCTCCGCGAGGCTGGCTGCGACGTGGTCCTGTGCACCGGCGCGTACCAGGGCTGCGCCGCCTTCGTTCGCTCCGCGCGCGACGCAGGCTTCACCGCCCCGATCTCCAACGTCTCGTTTGTGGGCTCCGAGGCCATGCTGGCCCTGCTGTTGAGGCACGGCCGGGCCACCGGACGCGACTATACCCGCGCCTTGATCAACTCCCAGGTGGTGCCGAGCTACGACGATCCGAGTCTTCCCGGGGTGGCCGAGTACCGGGCCTTGATGGACAAGCACAATCCGACCGTCCCGGAGACGATCCGGGACGCCGCCTACACGCCCCAGCGATACAGCTTCATCAGCCTGGAGGGGTACATCAACGCGCGCGTGATCGTCGAGGGCCTGCGACGGTCCGGAGCCAACACGAGCCGACAGGCGTTCCGACAGTCCCTCGAGTCGCTGCGGGGGCTCGACCTCGGAATCGGCGCGCCGCTCACCTTCACGTCGGAGCGCCACCAGGGCCTCGATAGCGTGTACTTCACGCGAGTGGACGGCGAGCGATGGGTGCCGGTGGCGGACTGGTCGGCAGCGGTGAAGGCCTAGGGCTCCGTGGACGTCCTGAAGCAGATGTGGAGGAAATACGCGATGAGAAGGCGTACCGACGAGCCGGGCGGCGACCCTCGCTCCGATTCCACGACCGCGGGCCGGGTGCGATTCGGCCTGCTGGGCAAGATCACGCTGTTCCTGGTGCTCATCCTGGTCACGCTCGCCGCCGCGAGCTGGACTCTGGCCTACCGATCGCTCCAGGACAATCTCACCCGCGAGTTCACCGAGAAGGGCAGTGCCATCGCCAACAGCCTCGCCAGCTCGAGCGCCGACCTCATCGTCAACCGTGACGCGTCCACCGTGCAGGCCCAGGTCGACGAGTTCGCGAAGATCAACGGCGTCGCGTACGTGATGGTGTACGACGCTCAGTTCACCCTCATCGCCCACACGTTCGCCCCACTGGTGCCCAAGGGCATCGTGGAGAGGAACGTGGTGCCGGGCCAGTCGACTCGGCCACAGGTCAAGGAGATCACCTACGCCGACCCGCGGACGGGTCACCAGCGCGAGATCATCGACATCGGCGTGCCCATGCTGAGCGGTCAGCTGGGTACGGTGCGCGTCGGCCTGGACCGATCGATCATCACGGCGGCCGCGGTGCAGGGCGGCAACTCCCTGCTGCTCATCTTCGGCGCCATTGCGGCCGCGGCGGTGCTGGCCGGCGTGGTGTTCGCCCGGCGGATCACCCGACCGGTGATCGCGCTCATGAGCGGCGCAGAGCGGGTGGGGCGCGGCGACCTCTCCCATCTGGTTCCGGTCACGTCGCGCGACGAGATCGGCCAGATGGCGGCCACGTTCAACGACAGCATCGTGCGGCTCCGGGCGCTGGTCCAGACCGAGGCCGATCGCGACGAGGAGCGTCGCAAGCGCGAGGATCTGCAGCAGAACATCATCAAGTTCCTCGACACGGTGGTGGAGATCGGCAAGGGCGACTTCACCCGCCGCGGTGAGGTGACCTGGGACGTGCTCGGCAACGTGGTCGACGCGATCAACCTCATGGTGGAGGAGGTCGGCTCGCTGGTCGGTGACGTCCGGCAGACCGCACTGGAGGTGGCGGCTGGCTCCCGGGACACCATCACGATCACCGGAGAGCTCGCCTCGGCGGCCCAGGCCCAATCGACCGACGCCAGCCGCGTGACCCAGTCGGTCACGGATGTGACGGTGTCGGTGCGACAGGTGGCCGACAGCGCCGACCAGAGCGCGAAGGCCGCGCGCCAGGTGCTGCAGGCCGCCAGCAAGGGCGAGGAGGCGGTGCGTAACAGCCTGGCCAGCATGCAGCAGATCCGATCCGAGGTGCAGGCCATCTCGAAGAAGATCAAGTCGCTGGGCGATCGCTCGCTGGAGATCTCCGATATCGTGAACACGATCCAGGACATCGCGGCCCAGACGCATCTCCTGGCCCTCAACGCATCGATCGAGGCGGCGGGCGCCGGCGAAGCGGGCCTTCGGTTCTCGGTGGTCGCCGACGAGGTGCGAAAGCTCGCCGAGCGGGCTACCCACGCCACGCGGGACATCGGAATGCTCATCAAGGGCGTCCAGATGGAGACCCAGGAGGCGGTGGTGGCAATGGAATCGGGCACTCGCGAGGTCGAATCCGGCTATGAGGTCAGCCTGAAGGCGGAAGAGGCCTTGCAGGAGATCGGCAAGATCTCCCAGACATCCTCCGAGCTCGCCGCGGAGATCTCGCAAGCCTCGCAGCAGCAGGTGCGCGGGGCGGAGGCGGTGGCGGGGGCGGTCCAGGCCATCGCGAGCGCGGCGGCCAGGACCGAGCAAGGCGTCCAACAGAGCCGGCGTAACGTCGAGCAGCTGGTCCGGCTGGCCGAGGAGCTGACCGTGAAGCTCTCCCGATTCAAGCTGGCCAGCTGAGGACCGAGAACGAGGGAAACGAGCGGCTGAGATGGCGGATCGACGCGAGCGTGAGCTGCTGCTTGGGATCTTCCTCATGGAGGCCTGGGATACCGCCGGGGCTCTCGAGGAAGGTCTGGGCCTGCTCACCGGCGCGGAGGCTCCCTCGCCGGAGAGTCTGTCGCCGCTCGCGGTATTCGCGCATCGCCTCAAGGGCTCCGCGGGCCTGCATGGCTTCCCTGGGGTAGCGGATCTCGCCGCCGCCACCGAACGGCTGCTCGAACAAATGCCCCGCGCGTCCGTCGAGGAACGCACCCGGGCCGCCGCGTTCCTCGACGGCCTGGTGAGCCTGCTCAAAGAGGTGTTCGACGGCATCAGTGCGGTCGGCGTCGAGGACGGCGCCCGTATCGCGGAGTTCAAGTCGCGCTACCCCATCTTTCTGTCATCGGCGCCCGCCAGCCCGTCGCCACCCGCCGCGCCCGCCGCGCTCGCGCCCACCGCATCCCCCGCCAGCTCACTCCTGGCCGGCGACCTGAGTCGCTTCTTCCTGGAGAGCGGAGAAGTCCTCGAGTACTTCCTGCCGGAGGCGACCGAGCACCTCGAGACGCTGACGACGTCCCTCCTCGCGCTGGAGGGCGGAGCGCGCGACGAAGGGACGCTCGCCACCATCTTCCGGGCCGCGCACACCTTGAAGGGGGCCGCCTACACCGTCGGCTGCGCGCCGATCGGCGACGCGACTCACCACATCGAGGACCTGCTGGGAGCGGTGCGAGCGCGGCGCATCCCGGTCACGCCCGCGATCACGGAAGCGGTGTTCGCGGGGACCAGCGCGATCAAGCGGGTGCTGCAGGCCGGGCCGGCGATCTCGGAAGAGGTCGCCCGGGCGCTCGAGCGCGCGACGCTCGGGCTGCAGGCACTGCTGGCGTCCGAGGCCGCCCGCGAGCCCGAGGCGCCGGCGGTCGTGAAGGAGCCGGTCGCGCCCGTGTTCGCCCTCGAGCAAGCGACCGAGGCCCTGCGGATCCAGGATCCCTCACCCGCGCCGCCGCCGGTCATCGAAGAGGTAGCTGGGTTCGTCCGCCCGGAGTTCCTGGCCCGGCTCGAGGCCCTGCCGCGTCCCGTCCCGCGGCCGGCCAGCACGCCCGGCGGCCCGAGCATCCGGGTGGCGATCGAGCGGCTCGACACGCTGCTCAACCTGGTCGGGGAGCTGATGATCGCGAGAAGCCGCCTCGATCGGCGGCTGGGCCAGCTGGAGCAGGTCAGCGAGTTGTTGCTGGCCAGCCGCACCCGCCTCGGCCAGATCGGGCGGGATTTCGAGTTCCGTCGGCACCTGCCGTCCCCTCCCGGCCGGAAGCCGGGGTCCGGACGCGACCGAGACGGCGACCTGCGCGATCTCTCCGACCTCTTCGCGGAGCTCGAGTTCGACCACTACGACGACGTGAACGTCCTGGCCCGCAGCGTGACCGAGATGTCAGCGGACGTGGCGGAGGTGCAGAGCCAGCATGTCGCCCTCCTGCGCAGCATCCGGGAGGACAGCGCGCACATCCAGCGGCTTACCGCCGCCCTTCGCAAGGAGATCACGCGCGCCCGAATGGTCCCCATCGGCCGACTGTTCACGCGAGTGGCGCAGCAGGTCCGCGAGGTGGCGCGCGCGGCCGACAAGACGGTCGGGTTGACCGTCCGCGGAGAGGCAGCCGAGGTGGACAACAGCATCATCGAGCAGATCGCGGACCCCCTGCTCCACCTGATCCAGAACGCGATCGCCCACGGAATCGAATCTCCCGCCGACCGGGAGCGGAGCGGCAAGCCCGGCCAGGGCCAGATCACCCTATCGGCCTCGCAGGAGGGCGGGTTCATCCTGGTGGTGGTGGAGGACGATGGTCGCGGCATCGACACCGAGCTAATCCGCCGCCTCGCGGTCGAGCGTGGGCTGATCCCCGCTGCCGACGCGGCCGCGCTCGCCGAGCGGGACGCCCTGAACCTCATCTTCGTTCCCGGCTTCAGCACCGCGTCGGCGGTGACCCGGACCTCCGGGCGCGGCGTGGGCCTCGACGTGGTCCGCACCAACGTGAGCCGGATCAACGGCGAGATCCATGTCGAGACCGAGCCGGGCCGCCTGACCCGGTTCGTGCTCAAGCTGCCCCTCACGGTCGCCATCGCGGACGCGCTGATGGTCCGGTGTGGCCCCGAGCTGTTCGCCTTCCCGCTCACCGCGGTGAGCGCGATGCGCTCGGTGGACGCGCGCGAGGTGGTGAGCGGCGGCGGCCACGAGACGGCGCGCTTCGAGGACCAGGTCCTCGAGCTGGTCCGGCTCGACCGAGCCCTCGGTCTTCCCGGCTCGCCGCCGCCCCCCTCGAGGCTGCCGGTGGTCGTGCTCCGGGGTGGCGGCCGGCCGTTCGGCGTCGTCGTCGACGAGCTGCTCGGCAAGGAGGAGATCGTCATCAAGAGCCTCGGCGCCTTCCTGGAGGGCGTGGGACCGTTCTCGGGAGCGACGATCTCCGGTGAAGGGCGTGTCATACTCCTGCTGGATCCGACGCTGCTCCGGCAGGTCGCGGCGGAGATACCAGCCGGCTCCTCCGTGGCTCCGGCTCGACCGTCTGAGGCGGCCGAGGAGCGGCCGCGGGTCATGCTGGTGGATGACTCGGTCAGCATTCGGAAGTTCGTCGGGCAGATGCTGGAGAAGGCCGGTTTCCAGGTCGTCACCGCGGTGGACGGGCAGGATGCGCTCGAGCTGCTACTGGACCGGAGCGTCGACGTGATCATCACCGATCTCGAGATGCCGCGGGTCAACGGGTATGCCTTGATCCAGGATCTGAGGCGGCGATCGGCAACTCGAGAGGTACCGGTGATCGTGCTGACCAGCCGAGCCGGCGACAAGCACGTGCAGCTGGCCCAACGACTGGGTGTGCGGCACTACGTGGCGAAGCCGGTGGACGAGCAGACCTTCGTCCAGCTGGTGGGATCGGTCCTCACCACCGCCGAGCCGGCTCTGGTCGGCGCCCACGAGGCTCAGGAGTAGCCGATGCCCAACGCCAAGGTGCTGGTGGTGGATGCCAATCAGGACAGCCGGGCCGCCCTGGCCCACGCGCTGACTGAGGCCGGCTACGAGGCGGCGGTGGCGACGAGCGGTTCGTTCGCGCTCACCATGCTCGAATGGGAGCAGCCCGATCTCATTGTCAGCTACGCCAAGGTGCAGGATATGGACGGCTACGAGCTATTCACCATGGTGCGGCGTGATCCCGCCACCAAGGACACGCCGTTCCTGCTGCTGGCCGGGCGCGACCGCCCCATCGCGCTGGCCGCCACTGAAGCCGGCGTGGACATGACGGTGACCGGAGATTTCACGCTGGCCACGGTGATGCAGCGGATCATGGAGCTCCTCGGCGATGCCCCGCCCGCGCCGGTTCCCGCCGCCATCCCGGCCAAGGGCCCCGCCAAGATGGCGGCTCGCGCTCCAGCGGCTCCCGCGCCGGTCGCCGCGGTGAGCCGCGCGCCTGAGCCCAGCCGCAGCAGCTTCCAGGGCTCACTCGGTGTGATGGATCTGACCGAGCTGACCCAGGTCATCTCGCTCGGCGTCAAGACGGGAGAGCTCCACCTGTCCCTCTCGGGCGGCGATGGCTTGATCGTCTTCGAGTCGGGGCGCGTCGTCCATGCCGAGTTTGGCGGCCGAAGTGGCGAGCCGGCCTTCGCGGCCATGGTAGGCGCGTCCCAACGTGAAGGCGAGGCGCGATTCTGCTTCAATCGGGCCGAGCGTGAAGCACTGGCCGGAAAACCCCGGACCATCTCACGTACGGTGGAGCAGCTGCTGCTCAACGTGGCCCAGCTAATCGACGAGACCACCCAGGGGCCGGATGACCGCCGGCCGGCCGCCGCGTCCAATGGATCCCGGAGGAATGGATAGGTCATGCCCAAGGTGCTGGTGGTCGACGACAGCCTGAGCGTCCGCAAGGTGGTGCAGCGGGCGCTGGAATCCAAGCGCATCGAGGTGTTGTCGGCGGCATCGGGCACCGAGGCGATGGAGCAGATCGCGCGGGACGTCCCGGATCTGGTCGTGTGCGACGTGATCATGCCCGACATGGACGGCTACCAGATCTGCGACTACGTCAAGAAGCACCCGGCGCTCGGGAAGATCCCGGTGCTCCTCATCTCGGGCATCGTGAATAGCACCGTATTGGAGCGCGCCGCTAAGGTCGGTTCCGATGACGTCATGCGAAAGCCCTTCGCGGCCGATGAGCTGTTGCACCGGATCGAAGCGTTTCTGCCCGCCAAGGCGGGTGCGGCCGCTTCGGCGCCGGTGCCGCCGACCGCCCCGGTGCTCGCGCCTCCTACGCCCGCGCCGATGGTCGCCGAGCCGGCTCCCGCGCCCACGCTGACCGCTCCGGCGGCAGCCGAGCCGGCCCCCACGGTGTTTCTGCCGGCCCTGGTCGTCGAGCCATTGCCCGACATCAAGCCGCTGCTCTCCGCAGTGGCTGAGCTTCCCGGGGTGTCCCTGACGGCGCTTATCGACCGCGAAGGCGCGCTGATGGAGGCGGCCGGCGAGCTGCTTCCGGAGGCCATGCTCGCGGGCGCGCTGGCCGCGTGCCTGGTCGAGTCGACGGACGGTGTCGGTCGTGCTCTGGCCCAGGGACAGCTGCAGAGCGTGATCCTCGAGTACGACGGTGGAGTGGTACTGCTCAACGCGGTCGGGCCCGGCGCGATGCTCGCGGTGGTTCTGGATGATCCGGCCGTGCTCGGCAAGGTGAGATACCACGTGAAGAAGGCCCTCCCGGATCTGGTCCGGGCGGTGTGAGGCACGCGTCCATGAGAACCTCTCATCACTATTCCGTTTCCAGCGCCGGGCGGTTGTCGACCTGGCTCGTGGCGGTACTGGGCCTCGCGGCGTACGTGGGCCTGATCTACGGGTTGACCGTCTTTCCGTTGCAGGTCGAGCTGCCGGTACCCCACTGGGCGATGCTCGCCGTTCCCGGCGTGGCCTATGCCCTGCTGATCCTTCTGTTCGTCCGACGGCCCACCATCCTGCGGTGGCTCATCGGGACCGCCATCCTCTCCGGGCTTCACCTGGCGCTCGTGATGGCGCGTGAGCCGTTGAGCGTCATGCTGGATCCTGCACTCGCGGGCCGTCCGCTGCCCTGGATGTTGCCGCCGCCGCTTCCTGAGCTGGTGGGCGTGTTCCTGCTCCTGGTCCCGCTCCGTGACGTGCTGCGGGCCCGGCCACGCCTCGCGCGCGAGCGCACCTCGAGCTCGACTCGCGCGACCGCCAGCCTGCGGGCCCGCGGATCGGTCCTGCCGCGTGTCCCGCAGGCGGCGGCGCCGGAAGGGATGGAGCCGTCTAAGGACGTGCCCGTATGGGAGCGCAGCGCGGCAGCCGCGCCCGCCGAAGCTCCGGCTCCGATGCCCGCTCCGGCTCCGGCGATCCCCGCTGAGCGGGTCCGGATTCCTCCGAGGCCCGACGAGCCGAGCCGGCGAACGGCCACGCGCGTGGAGCGCGGGCCGGAGCCAGTGCGGCCGCCCGTGCGTCGGACCGACGTCGTTCTTCGGATCGCGCTCGATCGGATCATGGGACAGTTGCCGCCCGGGACCTTCCTGGCGCCCGAGGACGAAGTCTCGGCGAGCTTGCGAGATCCTGGACATCTGCTCATCCCCGGTGATCTGGTGGTCACCCAGCTCTCCGAAGGCGCCGCACGGATCGATTGGAACGACATCGTCGATCAATTCCCGGCTCGTCTCGTCGGG
>Ga0081455_10000594_pt1 | contig 46883 bp, 45 predicted proteins | sample TabmetS3T2R1_FD_70207 | JGI IMG/M metagenome (GOLD analysis project Ga0081455, IMG submission 70207) | Tabebuia heterophylla rhizosphere microbial communities from the University of Puerto Rico - S3T2R1 | ecosystem: Host-associated > Plants > Roots > Rhizosphere ...
CTGGGCCCTGGGCATCGATCCTTCGCCGGTTCATCCGCCGGCCGCACAGCCGATGCTCGAACGGACTCTCTTTCTCGATCCAGACGAAGTGGACGATCCTCTCCTGCTCGGACGACTCTATGGATTGTTGGAAGTCCTCTGCACCACGCTCCGGCAACAACAGCGGGTGTGTCGGCGCTTGCGGCTCTCCATTCGGCACAGCGACCACGTCGAGCCTACGGCACAGGAACGATTGCCGCATGGCACGTGCTGGGAAGCCGATCTTCAACCGGTGACCACGCGTCTGTTCTACCGCTGCCTACGCCGACGGGTGCGGGTGACACGCCTGACGTTGCAGGTCGATAGGCTGGAGCCTTCGGTCACACAACTGTCGCTCTTTGACGAGCCGGCATCGGTTCCACCGGCATCCCATCGGCTATCCACGGCCCTCGATGCGATTCGAGAAAAATTCGGCAAGCATGCTCTGTGCTGGGGGAAAACTCTGAGATGACGCCTCCGTTCGTACATCTGCATGTCCATTCGGAGTATTCGGCCATGCGCGGCGTGTCGTCGCTCGAAGCACTGTGCCGCTCGGCCCGGCAGAGCGGATTTTCCACCATCGCCCTCACCGATACGAACGGATTATACGGAGCGATCAGATTTGTGGAAGAGACAAAAGAGCAGGGTCTTCGCCCCATCCTCGGCGCCGAGTTGACGACCACTGACCACCGGGCAATCCTTTTGGTCAAAACACCGGACGGGTATGCCTCGCTCTGTCGCCTCCTGTCAGAACGACATAGCAACTCTTCGTTTGATTTTCTCCGAGCCGTGTCGCGTTTCCGTGACGGCTTGATTGTGGCGACCGACGATGAATCGGCCCTCGTGACGTGGGAGGCGGAATCTCGGGAGGATCTCTATGTGGAGTTGACGCCGGGACCGGGGATGCACCACACGCTGCTGTTCAGCCGTCGCCTCGGTCTTCCCCCTGTCGCCACCAATCGCGTGCACTTTTCACGAGCGGAGGAATTTCCCACGCATCGTTTATTGCGGGCGATTGCCTTGAACACGACGCTTTCGCGGCTGCCGGAAAACGAATGCGCCGCACCAACACAATGGCTGATGCCCGGCGCCCGCATGGCCCTTCATTTTCCCCACGCTTTTGAAGCGCTGGAGAACACCGTCCGCATCGCCGAAGCCTGCCATAGCGATTGGCGCTTCGGGGACACCATTTTCCCCGCCTTCCGTCGAATGAAGGATGAGGATGCCTTTGCTCTCCTCAAAGAGAAAACCTACGAAGGAGCGCTCAAACGATATGGCAGCGTGTCGCACAACGTTCGCGAACGCATCGAAAAGGAGTTGACCGTCATCCGGCAGAAGCGTTTCGCCCACTACTTTCTCGTGGTGGAGGAAATCGTCCATCAGGCGCCTCGTACGTGCGGTAGAGGCTCGGTCGCTGCTTCGATCGTTTCCTATTGCCTTCAGATCACGCATGTCGATCCGCTCAAACATCATTTGTTTTTCGAACGGTTTCTCAATCCCGGCCGCAAAGACCCGCCGGACATCGACATTGATTTCCCTTGGGACGAGCGGGATCCGATTCTCGACTGGGTGTTCCGACAATACGGTGAACGTCAGGCCGCTATGGTCGCCAATCAAAACAGTCTTGGCTTCCGAGCTGCGATCCGTGAAACGGCCAAGGTGTATGGAATCCCTGCCGGTGAAATTACGGCAGTCGCCGCCCGTATCACACGACAGAAAGATCTTCTGCACTTTGTCGAAGCGCCGACAAACGAGCAATGGGTGAACCGGCTGTCACGGGTGTTGAACCTCAAGGCACCGTGGCCCGCCATCCTTGTACACGCCCTTTGTGCGCAAAATCATTTTCGCCATCTTTCCATGCATTGCGGTGGCGTCGTGATCGTCCCTGACGACATCCGGCGGTATGTGCCTGTCGAATTTACTGCCAAAGGTCTGCCGGTCATTCAATGGGAAAAGGACCAAACCGAAGAAGCGGGACTCGTGAAGATCGATCTGTTGGGGAATCGATCGCTGGCCGTCATCCGTGACGCCATTGCCGCCGTGGCTCGCCACACGGGCCACGGCATCGACTATGCGAATTGGGATCCGCTGGGCGACAAGGCTACGCAGGATCTCATTAGACAGGGGGACACGATCGGCTGTTTTTACATCGAATCTCCGGCCACCAGACTCTTGCTCAGAAAGCTTTGGGGCAGCATGCCGTCCGACCGTTTCGCCTCTGCGGACGTGTTCGAATATCTGGTGATGGTGTCTTCGCTGGTACGTCCGGCCGCGATCACCTTCGTGAACGACTTCATCCGACGCGCGCATGGATACTCGCATCCCCCGCTGCATCCGTTGCTGGAAAACATTTTGGAGGAGACTCACGGCATCATGGTCTATCAGGAAGACGTCACGAAAGTGGCCATGGCGCTCGCCGATTTTTCCCTGGAGGATGCGGATCAACTTCGAAAGGTGATCAGCAAAAAACACAAGCACCGGCAGCTACGGGACTATTATCATCAGTTTTGCCGAGGCGCCGCCAACAACGGTGCCTCACCGGCCACCATTGACAAGATCTGGACGATGATCATGAGCTTTGCCGGCTACAGTTTCTGCAAGCCCCATTCGGCCAGTTATGCTCAGGTCTCGTTCAAATCCGCTTATCTCCGAGCGCACTACCCTGCGGAATTCATGGCGGCCGTCATCAGCAACCAAGGCGGCTTCTATTCGACCTTCGCGTACCTCTCCGAAGCACGGCGCATGGGACTGGCGATTCTGCTGCCGGACGTGAATGCCAGTGACTGGGCTTATCGTGGCGAAGGAGACCGGCTCCGGATGGGCTTAATGCAAGTGAAAACCATCCCGGAAGCGCTGGGAACGACAATCATGACGGAGCGAACCCAGGCGGGTCCTTACCGGTCGTTTCAGGATTTTTTGCGACGGGTGAACCCTGAACCCGTGCAGGCTCGCGCGCTGGTCCGCGCGGGCTGCTGTGATTCTCTCTCTGGCGAACTGACGAGGCCGGCCTTGTTGTGGCGGCTCTATGCAGGAGCAGACGCCGGATCCGGTCCGTTTCCCGTCCCGGACGAATATCTGGCCTCTCAAAAGCGAGCGCATGAGATCGAATCCTTCGGTTTTCTCGCCAGCCACCATCCCTTGACGCTCTATCGCACGCACATCGAGCGGCTGCAGCCGGTACCCGCCTCGCAGATGTATCGGTTCGTCGGCAACCGCATCACCATGGTGGGATGGCTCATCACGGAGAAACCGGTCGAAACCAAACGCGGCCTGGCGATGGAATTCATCACGCTCGAAGATCACACGGCCCTCTACGATGCCACGCTCTTCCCCGACGTGTATCGACGTTGCAGCCATCTGCTTTCTTCCAACCGGGCCTACGTCATAGAGGGGCTCGTCGAAGAATCCTTCGGCGTGGTCACGCTCACGGTGCATGACCTTCGATGGCTGGAATCTGCGACGGGAAAGCTTCATCGGCAAGCATGGTATGATGACTCATGCGACGCCCTCCCCGATCCGCCCGCTCATTCCTCCCCGTTCACCTGAGCATGACTCACTTACGGGAGGCAGCGGCCGGCTGCACCGGATGCGATTTGTACCGACGCGCCACTCAAACAGTCTTTGGCGAAGGAGCCGTCCATGCGTCGATCATGCTCGTCGGAGAGCAGCCCGGGGATCAAGAAGACCTCGCGGGTCATCCGTTTGTCGGTCCGGCGGGGAAAATCTTGGACAAGGCGCTCCTTGAAGCAGGCATTACCCGGCGAGACGTGTATGTCACGAATGCCGTAAAGCACTTCAAATGGGAACCTCAGGGCAAGCGGCGCAAACACAAGAAACCATCGGGAGCTGAGATTGCTGCCTGTCGCCCGTGGTTGGAAGCCGAAGTGCAGGTCGTAAAGCCACGGATCGTCGTCTGTCTCGGCGTCACGGCTGCCCAATCCGTCTTCGGCAAAGCAGTCCGGCTCAATGACCTCAGAGGAGGACCATGGAGCACCCCGCTTGCTGCAACCGTCTTTGCGACCGTTCACCCTTCCGCCGTGCTTCGACATCCTAACGCAGTGGAACGAGAACGCGAATACCGGCGATTTGTCGAAGACCTTCGAAGCGTCCAGGAACACCCCCGGTCCAAAGCCGCATAGATTTGACGACGCCGCTCATGCAACGTTTGGCCAAGACCTGTCTCCTCATTATCGACATGATCAACGAATTCAAGTTCGACGGCGCCGGCCCCGGCCGATTGCACCGTCTCGTTCGATGCCGACCGGAACCGGTCGGCGCTCGAACACATGCGGATCACGTTAAAGGCCGATACTCAACCTTCCGGAAGGATTCTGCCTGCATGCTGCGTAGCGATCTGAAAGTGCTTACACGTTGAAACGGAAGTACACGACGTCGGCTTCTTGAATGACGTACTCTTTTCCCTCGAGGCGGAACAATCCTTTCTCTTTCACCTTGGCTTCAGATCCGGAGGCCAGCAGATCATCGTAATGATAGACTTCGGCACGAATGAAGCCACGTTCCATGTCCGAGTGGATCTTTCCGGCCGCTTGCGGAGCCTTCGTATCTTTGGGAATGGGCCAGGCACGGGACTCGGTCTCGCCGGCGGTGAAGAAGGTGATCAGATTCAGCAGTGCGTACGCTTCCCGAGTCAGCCGGACGAGGCCCGACTCGGTCAGTCCCATTTCGCGCAGGAAGTCTCCTCGCTCTTCGTCAGGTAACGTTGAAAGCTCCGCCTCGAGCTGTCCACAGATCGTGACCACGCGGGCTGAGCGCTTTTCTGCGAAATCCCGGACGGTGTTGACCAAGATTTCGTCGGTCTTCTGGCTTTCGGACACATTGGCGACAAGTAATACCGGTTTGGCGGCGAGGAGCTGACATTCATTGAGGATGAGCCGTTCTTCCTGCGTGTATGTCAGATTGCCCAGCCATTGCCCTTTGTCGAGCAGGCCCATCAATCGGGTCAGAAATTCCATTTCGAACGCGGCTTTCTTCTCTCCGGCGCGTACCTTTTTCTCTGTTTTCTGTTTGCGCCGGTCGAGTGTTTCCAGGTCCGCCAGCATCAATTCTGTCTCAATCACTCCGATGTCTCTTAGGGGATTCACGCTGCCACTCACGTGCACGACATCACTCCCCTGAAAACAGCGCACGACATGCAACAATGCATCGACTTCGCGGATATGTCCAAGAAATTGATTGCCGAGTCCTTCCCCCTTGCTGGCGCCCTCGACCAGCCCGGCAATGTCACGGACTTCCAGCGTACTATAGGTGGTTTTCTTGGACTTGAAGATGTCCGTCAGCGTGCGCAGACGCGGATCCGGGACCAGGGCAATTCCGGTATTCGGATCGACAGTGGCAAATGGATAATTCGCGGCCAACGCACCAGCGGCGGTCAGCGCGTTGAAGACCGTCGTCTTCCCGACATTAGGCAGTCCAATCATTCCGCAACACAGTGCCATGATTAACCCGATGGTGGCTTATCAATTAGAGTTGAGGAGTAGTGTCCCAGGCAACCCGCTTGCCGTTTCACAACGGCATGGGTCCCTCTTCATCGTCAATGGCACGATCGCGCACATTAAATTGATTCATCGCGGTTTCCGTACCACGGTGAATCAGGACCTCGAGAGCATCGACCGCCCTTTCCAGGCAGGGCTCGATGACCTCCATTTCATCCTTTGAGACCGTTTCCAATACATAATCGGCTGAATCCTGCCCAGGGGCCGGACGCCCGATGCCGATTTTGAGCCTGACGAATTGTGCCGTTCCCAGCGCTTCGATCACCGACCTGATGCCATTGTGACCGCCATGCCCTCCAGCCAGCTTGATGCGTAGGCGGCCCGGCTCCAGATCGAGATCGTCATGGACGAGAATGAGATCGTCGGGAGTGAGCTGATACTCGCGGAGAAGACCTTTAAGCGGCGGGCCGGCCACGTTCATGAAATCGAGCGTACCGGCCAGTTCGATCAGTTGTGAGCCCTGCCGAACAGATGCTCGCTGAGCCGTACCGCGCCTGACGAGACGCTCCCCCCATCGTACCGCAGCCCGCGCGACCACCCACATGCCGGCGTTGTGGCGGGTCTGAGAATAGGATGCGCCAGGATTGCCCAATCCGACGATGAGGCGCAACGTTACTTCTTCTTTTCGGGTTCTTTCTTCTCGGCTTTCGGAGCAGCAGCAGCAGCAGCAGCGGCAGCGCCTTCTTTCTTCTCTCCGGGTTTGGCCTCCGCACCGGCGGCCGGAGCAGCGGCAGCGGCTCCAGGAGCAGCAGCGGCGGCTTCCGCGCCTTCGGCTGCTGCCTTGCCCTTGGCCGCAACTTCCGGCTCTTTGGCCCCCTCGGGACCTGCGGCTTGGCTGGTCAACAACGCCTCGAGCTTGGCATCGGACATCGGCACCGCGACGCTCACTACCATCTGTTCCGGATCGTCAAGGTACCGAACACCTTCAATTTTCGCCATTTCTTTCAGGTGGATTCCCTGCCCGATGGCGAGCCCCGAGGCATCGACCTCGATGTGGTCCGGTAACGCACCCGGCAAACATTCGACGTGGAGTTCACGCGTATTGTAGTGCAGGATGCCGCCTTCCTTGACCCCGGCCGGAGTGCCGCCGATCACGTGGACCGGCACCTTGACCCTGATCGGCTTGTCCATCGAGATTTCGAACAAGTCGGCGTGCAGAACGTTTCCTTCGACCGGATCCACTTGAAAATCGCGTAACAGTGCCGTCCGTCTCGGGTTGACTTTGGCTCCATTGACCGTCAAGGCGATCAAGGCCGTGCTCCCTGCCTGCGACTTTAAAATCTTGGTTAATGGTTCGGGCTCGATCGTCAATAACAGACACTCCCCCTGGCCATAGAGCACGCCGGGGACCTTCCCGCTGCGCCGAAGTTGACGCGCAGCGCCCTTTCCGGTTTTTTCTCTCACAGTCACTGCCAAATCGAATTTCATGATCCTCCTCCGTCCCCTCGTACTCTTGGCGCTATCTTTGCGCTAGGCAAACAACGAACTGACCGATTCATCCGCATGGATGCGTCGGATGGCCTCGCCGAGCAACGGCGCAACTGACAATTGATGAATCTTCGGGCACACCCGCTGCTTATCCTGTAATGGAATCGTATTTGTGGTGATCACTTGTGTCAGGCATGACTGCTGGAGCCGCTCGAGCGCAGGTCCGGAAAGCACGGCATGCGTGCAGGCGGTCCACACCTCACGCGCACCCTTGTCCGCACAGGCCTGAGCGCCCTGCACGATCGTTCCCGCCGTATCGATCATGTCGTCCAGCAGGAGCGTGCTCTTTCCTTTGATATCGCCGATGATGTTCATGATCTGCGTCTGGTTCGGGCCTTCTCGTCGTTTGTCGATGATGGCCAGATTCGCCTGCAGGCGCTTGGCAAAGGCACGAGCACGTTCCACGCCTCCGGCGTCCGGCGACACGATCACCAAATCGCCAACCTTCTTCTTGGTGATGTAATCCAGAAGTACAGGCAACGCATAGAGATGGTCCACAGGCACGTTGAAGAAGCCCTGAATTTGTCCGGCATGCAGGTCCATCGTCACCACTCTGTCGGCACCGGCGACCGTGATGAGATCGGCGATGAGCTTGGCCGTAATGGGCACGCGCGGTTGATCCTTCCGATCCTGGCGGGCATACCCGAAATACGGCATGACGGCCGTAATGCGGTAGGCCGAGGAACGCTTTAAGGCGTCGATCATAATGAGCAATTCCATCAGGGAATCGTTCACCGGGCTGCACGTCGATTGCACGACGTAGACATCCGCGCCACGCACGTTTTCTTCAATCTTAATGCGGATTTCTCCGTCGCTGAACGAGGACACCGTCGCCTCACCGAGTTTCGCGCCGAGATAGGCGCAAATCTCATGAGCGAGGGCGAGATTCGCATTGCCAGAGAAAATCATCAATTCTCTGCTCATCGATCCCTCGACTAATTCCCCTTGCCTGGAACAGGAAGTGCTGCTCGTACGTGGTTCGTCTCGGCGGCGGGCGTCGGTGGGCGAAATTTCGAACCCGCCACCCTCATTCGCTGCGCGCTGTTGAGGAAGCCAACTAAGGGACTGAACTGTAACGGAAATAAGGGAAGCTTGTCAACCGAGTACCACCATGGTCAGTAGGAACTTACGAGGTCCTTATCGGCTCGGAACAGGTTGGAACGACAAAAACTTTGAGCTCGCGTTCATCCGCCAGATGGGCCCCCGCACGGCGCGCCAAAGATTCGTCGCCAAAGAGTCCGAATACCGTCGCGCCGCTGCCGGACAGAAGGGCGCACTGAGCACCTAAGTCCAGCAGAATTCGCTTAATGCCGAGAAGAACAGGATGCCTGATAAATACCGGAATCTCAAAGTCATTTTCGGCAGTTGCGACCACCTGACTCCAAGTCATTTTATCGTGCCGGTCGAGCTGAACATGATCCGCCGACAGCGAGTGCACACCGGTTCTCGTCGCTGCTAGCTCCTGATATGCCCATTTCGTCTCGATGCCAAAGGCTGGTTTAACCAGAACGATCCATCGCCTGCCTTCGATCATGATCGGTCGGACCGTCTCCCCACGACCCGACACGATCGCCGAAGGCGCAAATAAGAAAAACGCCACATCACTTCCCAGCGACTGACCGATTTCGGCCATCTTCGCCGCCGACCACCCCAGCTTCAGGAGATAATTGAGCCCCAGGATCGTCGCCGCCGCGTCGCTGCTACCGCCTCCCAGGCCGGCTCCCATCGGAATCCGCTTACAAAGATTGACTGCGATTCCGAGCGATACCTTCGCATGATCAAGAACCGCCGACGCCGCTTTTGAGACCAGATTCGTATGATCCAGAGACAGGCCCGGCATGTCGCAGGTGAGGCTGAGTTCAGGCTGCGATGATGTCACACGTATCGTTAGCTCATCTTCGAGCGCGACCGTGTGCATGACGGACCATACGTTATGGTAACCGTCGTGACGCCGATCCAGAACGCGAAGAACCAAATTGACTTTTGCCGGAGCGTGAACGGTGAGGGAAGCGTCGGAGGGGAAAGCTACTGTCTGACCCTTAGTCACGACCTCCTTTTATAGCATACTTCTCCAAGCGATACCGGAATGACCTGGTATTGAGTCTGAGCAGGCGGGCCGCTTTTTTCTTCACCCATTTCGAACGTTCCAACGCTCGCATCAGCAGATCCTTCTCGATACCGTTGATGAGACCTTCCAGATCGAGGCCTTCCTCGGGAAGATCAGTCGGCACTCCTTGCGATTGCTGAGGCGTGACCGCATGGTGCAACCACCCGCGGATGTCGGTATCGGTCACCGAGATACCCGTCGAAAACGCGACGACACGTTCGATCAAATTCTCGAGCTCCCGCACATTGCCCCGCCATTCATGCCCCAGAAGCACATGCATCGCTTCCGGCGTAAGAATGGGAGCGGACTTCCCACTTTCTTGAGCAAATTTTCCCAAAAAATGCGTGACAAGCAGCGGGATATCGCCGGCTCGAAGTCGAAGTGGAGGGAGACGGATGGGAATCACATCCAGGCGATAGTAGAGATCTTCCCGAAACGACCCATCCGCGACGGCCTTTTCGAGATCGCGGTTCGTCGCGGCGATGACCCGCACATCAACCTTCATGTCTTGGTTGCCGCCGACTCGACGAAACTCGCGCTCTTGGATCACGCGCAGCAGTTTGACTTGGATGGTGGGCGTCGTATCGCCGATTTCGTCGAGGAAAATCGTCCCGCCGTTGGCGATCTCGAACAAGCCGGCCTTGTTGGCCACGGCTCCGGTGAAGGAACCTTTCATATGGCCGAACAGTTCGCTTTCGAGCAGCGTTTCTGGGACGGCGCTGCAATTGACCGCGACGAAGGGCATCGCACTGCGGGCACTGTTATAGTGGATGGCGCGGGCGACCAATTCTTTCCCAGTCCCACTCTCTCCACAAATCAGCACGTTGCTTTTTGAATCAGCTACCTTGCGGACCACGTCGAAAACTTTTTGCATGGCTTCGCTTTGGCCGACGATCTGCGCGAACGACGACTGGCTGGCGATTTCGCGCTTGAGCAGCATGTTCTCGGTCGACAGCCGTCGTTTCTCGAGCGCATTGCGAATGATGAGCTGAACTTCGTCCACCTGAAACGGCTTGGTGAGATAATCGTACGCGCCCTGCTTCATGGCCTCGACAGCCGAATCCGCAGTGCCAAAAGCCGTCACCACTAGAACGACCGTATCGGGGGACGAGGATTTCACCGCTTTGAGGACATCCATCCCGTCAGCTTTGGGCATGCGGAGATCCGTGATGACGAGATCGTAGATTTCTTTATTGACCTGGCCGATAGCCTGCTCGCCGTCGGAAGCTTCCGTCACCTCGTACCCCGCCCGCTTGAGCATAATGCTCATGACCTCGCGGAGACTCTTCTCGTCATCACAGACTAAGATCTTTTCCACGGTGTTCGTCCCTCATGCCACAACCGTACGCCATCGCCTCCAGAGCGAGGCAGGCAGACCACGAAGCGGGTCCCCTGCTGTGGCTGGCTTTCCACTTTGATCCAGCCGCCGTGGAGATCGACGATGCGATGCACAGCCGCAAGCCCTAACCCTGAGCCTTCCTTTTTTGTTGTGAAAAAAGGCAGAAAGATCTTATCGAGATTGCCCGGCGCGATGCCTTCTCCCGTGTCCTGAAAAGCGATTTCGACGACGTCGCCTTTGCGCCCTGCCGCATCAATGTGACGAGATCCAGTCGTGATGGTCAATTTCCCGCCGTCCGGCATCGCATCAAAGGCATTCGTGGCAAGGTTCCAAAATACTTGCCGCATCTGATTTTGGTCCACTTGGGCCAAGAGAGAACCGCCTGCCAATGACGTCGCAATCGTGATCCGCTTTCGGTTACGCGCTTCATGTTGTACTAGATCCAGCGTCTCGGCAAGAATTTTGTTTATATTGTGCTCGGCCAAGTCGAGTTCCGATGGTCTGGCATACTGGAGAAATTCGGTGATGATGGCGTCTAATCTCGTGGCTTCGCGGACGGCGATGTCCATGAGTCGTCGATCGGTGGCGTCGGCAATCGCTTCCTTGCGCAACATTTGCATCGCGCCGGCCAACGCCCCCAGCGGATTGCGGATTTCGTGCGCCATACCGGCCGACATCTCGCCAAGATTGGCCAACCACTCTTTGCGGCGCATTTCTTCTTCGAGATCACGGATCTGGGTCAGATCCTTGAATACGCCAACCACTCCGTGCGGCTCCCCCTGCTCGTGCAATGGGGAAACAGTCATACCGAGTACCAGCCGGTTCCCGTTGGCCCCTTTGCACTCCACTTCAAACCGAGTCATGGCAGGCTGAGCATCTGATGCGCTGTCAAAAGAAGACTGATTCGGATGCCAGTTGAAGATGTCGCGCCACGACCGTCCAAGGACTTGTGCAACGGAATAACCAGTCACCTCCTGCGCTGCAGGATTGAATGAGGTGACGGCACCCGTTGCATCGGCTGTAAACACTCCGCTGCTGATGCTTCGGACAATGTTTTCGTGAAAGGCCTGAAGCCGGTTCAATCCTTGTTCCTTCTCTCGCAAAGATTGATCGGCGAGATGGAGTTGCTCCGCCAACGTCCCGCTCAACAGGCCGACCACGAGCAAGGCCAGCGCATACACTCCGAATGTTTGAAGCATGGCTGCGGCGCTGACATGGCTGATTTGGCCGCCCCAGCTGGGCGCGAATCCATAGAGCTGAGCGTTGGTGACGACGCCGAAGACAATGATGCAGGTGCAGGCGGCAAACAGCCCGACGCGGCGTTGCGGAATCAAACTGGCAACGGCCACGGTGATGACGTACAAGACGGCGAAGGGACTCTCCACGCCGCCGGTACGAGCGACCAAGAGCGTTTCCAGCAGAAAATCGATGCCTACCTGCGTCCAGAAAAATGCTGTCAGGGCTGATGAGGTCTTGAGACCGCGAAGGAGCAGCGCGGAAGGGATGGTCAACACATAGGTCAGGACGATGAGCGCATAAAAGGTGTCCACACGCGTGCCGGCCGCTTCGAAGGCGAGGGACACACTGAGCATCAGGGTGACGAAGGTCACCCGCAGCCCCATCAACCAATGAAGCCTGGCGCGCAACGCATCCATGAGTTGTCGCGGTTAAGGGATGCCTCCCCCGTCGGGGGAGGCAGTGAAGGAGCCTTGCGATGTGTGAAACAACTTAGCCAATCGCCGATGCCATTTTGAAAATGGGCAGATACATCGCGATGACAATGAACCCGATCACGACGCCCAAGAACACCATCATCATTGGTTCGAGCAGCGAGGTCAGCGAGGCGACCGCTTGATCGACCTCATCTTCGTAGAAGTCGGCGATCTTTCCCAGCATGGCGTCCAACGCGCCGGTCGATTCTCCGACGGCAATCATGTGAGTCACCATCTTGGGAAACACTTGACTCGTAGTCAGGGGTTCGGCAATCGTTTTCCCTCCGCTGATGCTGATCCGCGCATTCAACAACGCTTCTTCAATGACCTTGTTCCCGGATGTCTTTGCGCAAATGGACAAACCGTCCAACAACGGTACCCCGCTCGACAGCAGCGTTCCGAGCGTCCTCGTGAATTTCGCCACGGAGGCTTTTCGAATCAGATCGCCGAACACCGGAGTCTTCAGCAGGAACTTGTCGGTTGCGTACCTTCCCTTGGGCGTGGCGTAGTATTTCTTCATCCCCATGACCGCGCCCACGATCAGACCAAGCCCAATGTACCAAAACGATTGAAACGCGTTACTGACATCGATCACAAGCTGCGTCGGGCCGGGTAAGCCGACCTTTCCGCCCGAGAGTTCGTCGAACATCTTGGCAAAGATCGGAATAACGAAGATCATCAGCACGGTGATCACAATGCCCGCCACCCCGAGAATCGCCGACGGGTAGATCATGGCGGATTTGATCTGCGCCTTGAGTTTCATCGCTTTTTCAATGTGCTTGGCCAGACGGGTCAATATGGTGTCAAGAAGACCGCCGACTTCACCAGCATGCACCATGTTGACGTACAAGTCGTCGAAGACCTTGGGATGTTTCCGCAGCGCGTCTGAAAACGTCGAACCAGCTTCGACCTGCCCTCTCACATCACCGACGGTTTCACGCAAGACCTTATTTTCAGATTGGGTCGAGAGAATTTCGAGGCATTGCACGAGCGGCAAGCCGGCGTTGATCATGGTGCCGAACTGTCTCGTGAAGACCACGAGGTCTTTGTCGGTCAATCCAGAGCCGAAACTGATCTTAAACCCGCCGCCGGCTTTCTCCTCGAGACTCGTGACGACGACGGCCTGCTTGCGGAGCTGGTCGACTGCCTCGTCTTTACTCTTGGCAGTCAGCTCCCCTTTCTTCACCGATCCGGATCGTGTTCGCCCGACATACGCGAATGTCGCCATAGGTCACTCTTATCCTTTGAGGCTGCGCTCAACGGCCGGTTTTTTCGAAGGAAATACCTACGTGGCGAGTCTATCGGCGACCCGAAAACCTGTCCAACAAATTCACAATTGATGCGGAGAGGATTACCGTACCCGAGAACGTGCATTCTCAGGATAGTGAGGCTCCGGTAGATCGATAGCCACGATATAGGTAGTGGCAGCCTGAGGACACGGTGAAGGCGACCATCGCGACCAAAAGAGGATTGAGCAGCGATAGATCCATCTGGCGGGAGCTGAGGAAAATGACCAGCAGCACGTAGGTCAACTGGAGAAATGTCGCCCCTTTGCCAAAAACCGTCGGAGCAATATCGATGTTCGACTCCGTGAATTGCGCCACGGCCGTTCCGAGCAAGAGCATGGCATCGCGGCTCACCACCACGATCGTCACCCACAAGGGAATCAAATGGATGGCCGACAGCGTGATGAACCCGGACATCAGAAGCAACTTATCGGCCAATGGGTCGAGAAAGGCTCCCAGGCGTGTCCGTTGATTGGCAGCCCGCGCGATGGTCCCATCCAGCGCATCGGTCACGCCGGCCAACAGCAATACCCCCATCGCCGCGTCAAACCGCTCGTAAACCAATAAACCGACATAAACTGGAATCAATAGAATGCGAAGGATGGTCAGGCTGTTGGGGATATTCATGCGGTCTTGAGCACAGGCGGCAACCGCGACGAGCACGGCATAATAGGTGGACCCCACAATGAAGTCAACGGCTTGCAGTCAGCTTCGGATGTGCCTATACTGCAACTCGCGCGGGATACGGAGGCCTCGATGAATGCTCTGGCTTCGCTGTTCAAACGAGACGGACTGGTCGAGAAACATCAGTTGGAAGGAGTCGATCCGAGCGACCGGTATTTCAACCGGGCGGTGCTCGTCAATCGCACGCCGTCCGGCTACGCGACCAAGGTCATGTATGAGGCTCTGACCGTGGAAGGCCAATCACATCCGACGATCGCTGCCGCCGTCACCGAGCTGGTTCACAAACTCCAGGCTCTTGGCTTCAGCCGGCTGAGGACCAGGGCGAATTTCAAGGGCACCAAATATCTCGCCGAAAAAGAAACTTGGATCGACTATCCGGACCCCTCCTGACTCTACGCCCGCACCAATTCCCGATAGACCAGATCATGGATGACCGGCCGGAAGGCCCGGATGGACTCATTCGTTCGGCTGGGATGCACGCGGTTCGTGAGCAACACGACTTCCAGCTTTTGCGTTGGATCGATCCATAGGGACGTGCCCGTGAATCCGAGATGACCGAACGACTCCGACGAAAAATGAGTCCCCGAGGAAGAGGGTGCAGTCGGCGTATCCCATCCCAACGCCCAGCTCGATTGCGCAGGCTGCGATTGCTTGCTCGTGAATTCGTGAACAAGCTGCCGATCAAGAATGGATCGGTCTCCATGGTAGGCCGCTAGCCAGGCTCCCGAGACCGCGAGCACAGAACCCGCCGTCCCAAACAAACCGGCATGCCCCGCCACGCCGCCCATCGCTGCGGCATTTTCGTCGTGTACTTCCCCCTTCAGCATGCGTGCTCTCCGCTCGTCCCATTCGGTCGGTGCAATCAAGAGACCGGCTGGACCGGTTGAAGGCTGAGCGGTTGCCGCTGCAGCACGATTGAAGAAGAGGGGTTGTGCGCCAAGCGGTTGCGCCACGGTTTGTTGAAAATACTCGTCCAACAAGAGACCGCTCGTCCGTTCGACCGCACATCCCAGCAAGATGAATCCCAGATCGCTATATAGGCTTTGTTCCCCAATGTGAGAGACTAGTGGTTCATCCCTGATGAGGCGCAGAATCGCCTGTCGGACCACGCCCGGTTCTGCATGACCCCATGCAACGCCTTCGGCATCGAGTTGGTCATACAGAGGACGCCATCCGGGCAATCCCGAGCGATGCCTCAACAAGTCCCGCACAGAAGCTGATGCGATGGGCGTTCCCTGTAGCTCAATGAGCACGTCGCCGATGACTGCATCGAGCTCGAGTGTTCCCGCTTGCACGAGCAAGAGGACGGACGTCACGGTGACCAGCGGTTTCGTCAACGAAGCCAGATCATAGATGGTGGTTGGCTGAACGACATCATCAGCGGAGTCGGAGGAAAGTCGCCCGGCAGAGACCAGGATTTGGATTTCGCCGCCACACCGACCCGCCAGTACGCCACCAGGAAAGACCCCGTCCCGCACGGCCTGTTCCATGGCGGCATGAATGGCGCCCGGAGCCTTCATCTTGGAAGAGCGGAAGAAACACCTACAGGTGGGACACGCGAAGGAGAACGGCTACTAAGTACGGTCCATTCCGACATGCGCTCACAATGCCGGGCTCGACTCCCCTTCCAACTTATGATCGGCATGGGGCGCCCCTTCACGAAAGGCCTCTTGCTCCTCGACCTCCAGCATACGCTCGAACGTATGCAAGGTCGCCCGCAAGCGTTCGACCATCAGGAGTCGCTGTTTTTGCAGAGCGGATAGATCCCGCTGGGTGTTGGTAAGCTCCACGCGAGCTTGGCGGATCATTTCGCCGGCTTTCAGCTCGGCTTCTTTGATGACGAGCTCGGATTCTCGTTGGGCGCTACGCTTGACGTCTTCGGCGAGTGACTGCGCAGATACGAGCGTATTCGAGAGCGTCGCCTCGGTACGCTTCAATTCCGTCAATTGCTGCTCCAGAAACACGATCTTCTCGCGCTGGACCGCATTCTCCCGATTCAACTCCTCGACGGTCTCGGCGATCTCCTCCAGGAAGCGATTGACTTCTTCCTTGTCATAGCCCCGGAAGCCCGTCTTGAATACCGTTTGTTGAATGTCCAGCGGTGTGAGTTTCATGGCGCCCCCCTTCAAGTCAGTTCATCTGATGTGCGAGATCACTGAGCGTTTTTACGACTGCGATTTGCAAGAAACTGATGATGAGAATGGCGATGATGGGCGAAAGATCGATGCCCATCCTCCACCCGATCCAACGACGAATCGGCGCGAGCACCGGCTCCGTCACGCGTTCCAAAAACTGCACGATCGGATTCCCTGGATCTGGGCTCACCCATGAGATCAAGGCCCTGGCGATGATGACCCACATATACAGCCACAACACGGTATCGAGCACCGTGGCCAATCCCTGGAGCACATTACTCATGACGAACATCAGCGTGCAAGCTCCTGTGATCGCTTCGTGGCCGCCTCGACAGCCCCCATCAGTGTAGCACGGAACCGGCCCTCTTCAAGGCGATGGAGGCCCGCGATGGTGGTGCCGCCAGGAGACGCCACACGGTCTTTCAGCTTTGCCGGATGGTCGCCAGATTCAAGAACCATTTTTGCAGCACCAAGGACAGTTTGAGCGGCCAGGACTTCCGCTGTCTGACGAGGCAGCCCCATCTTCACGCCTCCATCTGCTAGCGCCTCAATGGCTTGAAACACATACGCCGGACCGCTGCCGCTGAGTCCGGTCACTGCGTCCATGAGACGCTCCTCAATGGGGATCACGCGGCCCACCGCCTGAAAAACGGCGCGGCCAATCTCTTTGTCTTGTTCGCTCAGTGCATTCGTCCACGCCAGTGCCGTCATCCCTTCCCTCACGAGGGCGGGCATATTCGGCATCGCACGTATGACACGCTGTGCACCCGGCGCCTGGGTCATGATCGACTGTATCGTTATACCCGCGGCGATCGAGATGACGAGCACGCGGTGAAGCTCTGAACCGGTCTCCTCGAGCACGTGCGGCAATGCCTGCGGCTTCACAGCAAGAATCACAACATCCGCCCACGCGACCGCCTGGCGATTATCCGATCCAACGCGCACCGCAAACTGACTTTTCAATCGATCGCACCGAGCGGGTACCGGGTCGGTGGCCCAGAGCAATTCTGGGCGACAAACATTTCCTGCGAGCAGACCGCCGATGATCGCTTCGGCCATCTGCCCACCTCCGACGAACGCCAGTTTTTGCGTTACTGGATTAGCCACGCCGCCCTCCGAAAATTGCCGTGCCTAAGCGAATCAATGTGGCCCCTTCCTGGATGGCCACCACATAATCGTTCGACATTCCCATAGAAAGCTCCGTCAACGAGACGCCGGGGAGCCTTTGCCGCCTCAAGCGCTCCAATAGTTCACGGAGCCCGCGAAAATGCGGCCGCGATTGCTCAGGATCGCGGGCTTGCGGAGGCACGGCCATGAGTCCTTCAATCGCTACGTGATTCAGCGCCGCCAATCGGGGAAGCTCCTGTTCGACCTCATCGACTAAGAATCCAGCCTTGCTCTGCTCTGCTCCAATGTTGATTTCGAGCAAGATCTTTTGCCGCCTTCCAGCATCTGCAGCACGTCGGTCGATCTCGGATGCCAGTTCAAGACTGTCAACGGAATGAATCAGTTCGAAAACGCCGACCACCGTACGAACCTTTCGCCGTTGAAGCTGGCCGATGAAGTGCCAGGTGACGCGCTCTCCCTTCAGCGCGTCGATTTTGGGGAGGGCTTCTTGAAGACGGTTTTCCCCGGCAATCTGCACTCCTGCGAGGATGGCTTCACGGAGACGGTCGACCGTGACGGACTTGCTTGCCGCCACCAACCGCACTCCACCTTCCCCACGGCCGACCTCATGCAACGCGCTTCGGATACGATCCGAGATATGTGCAAGACGGTCCTTGATCGAACCACTGGCTTCCACATCCATCTTCGCCTGATCGAACGCACCATTGGAGACGAACCATGTATTCTACCCAAAGGGCGGAAGGCACGGCTACCGGCGAGACACCAACGTGATTCCATTGAGCATCGTCCCGTTGACACGTCCCTCGCGGCGATAGGAATAGAAGAGTGCGGGATGACAGATCGTACAGACATTGACGACGGTAATCTGTTCCAACGGGATCCCCGCTTCGGCGGTCTGTCGCCGCACGAGCGCTTTCAGATCCAATCGCGCCTTGGTACCTCGATCATCACGCAGCAGTGAAGGCCAATCCTTCCTGCTTCCGCGTAAGGGTTCGAGGACCGCGTGATCGACCTCATAGCAACAGGGTCCCGCCGACGGACCGATGCTCACCCGAAGGTCGGTTGGCTGGATTGCAAACCTCGCAATCATTGTCTCAATGGTCTTGGGCACAATGCCGGCCAACGTTCCGCGCCAGCCTGCGTGGATGGCCGCGACGGCCCTCCGGCGGCGATCGTAGACGAGCACCGGCACACAATCGGCCGTTCGCACGACCACCGTCACCCCTGGCTGATCAGTGATGAGCGCGTCCCACCCACCTTCAAAGCGATCCGCGCCGGTGACCGGTCGATCTACGATCAACGCATCGGTCCCGTGTACCTGCTTCACCGACACCATCCAGGCCCGGCGACTGGCATGAGACTCCTGTGCAGGCACACCGGTTTCATAGGCTACCGGCGCATGCTGCCTGGTGCCGAAGAAATGCCTTACGCCGTCGTGCGCTGAGCCAAATGCAGGCACGGTGATGACCGGTGCATCCACTGAATTCTCCAGCTTACGCTACGGTATCAGTCAGTTTGCTTTCTCAAAAATGTCGGGACGTCCCACTCATCGTCGGCAACAACAGTCAGCCGTTCAATTGCCTCGCGCTGGTCCCCCATGCGCCGCAAGTAGGTCGGCCGATCGAGGTCTTTGTGCGGCCGGTCTGCCACCGCCGCTCCAACGGCATTCATGGCCGGCTGAGCGGAGCGAATCGGGCGAGTTGCCGCCACGCCCACCGGCGTTGGCTGATCATCACGCTCGAATCCCGTGGCAATGACCGTCACGACCAGATCGTCACCCATGTCCGGATTGATGACCTGCCCGACGATGATATTGGCTTCGGCATCCGCCGCCTGCTGGATGATAGAGGCCGCCTCCTCGATTTCGTGCAAGGACATGTTCGGACCGCCGCTGATATTTAAGAGGACACCACGCGCACCTTCGACGCTCCCTTCTTCGAGCAACGGGCTGCAGATCGCTTTCTGCGCCGCCTCGATGGCACGATTGGTCCCCCGCGATACTCCCATGCCCATTACGGCTCGTCCGGTGTGGGACATCACCGTGCGCACGTCTGCAAAATCGACATTTACATGCCCTGTCGTCGTGATGACATCGGCGATGCCTTGGATTGCCTGGCGCAACACGTCGTCGGCGACTTTGAAAGCGTCGAGCAACGGCGTTGCTTTGTCGACAATGCCCAGCAAGCGTTGATTGGGGATCACGAGCAGCGTATCGACATGCCGTCTCAGATCCCGTATCCCTTCATCGGCATGGGTCATTCGCCGATGTCCCTCATACGAGAACGGCTTGGTGACCACTCCGACCGTGAGGATGCCCAACTCTCGTGCAATGCTCGCCACGATCGGCGCCGCACCGGTTCCCGTGCCGCCTCCCATTCCGGCTGTGACGAACACCATGTCCGCGCCTTCGAGGCATTCCCGGATTTGATCTTTGCTTTCCAATGCTGATTCCTTGCCGATTTCAGGCCTCGCTCCGGCTCCCAATCCCCTCGTTCTCTCCGGGCCGAGTTGGACCTTGTACGCCGCACGCGACCGGTCCAAGGCCTGAAGGTCCGTGTTTGCCGCGATGAAATCGACGCGGGCCAGGCCCGACGTGATCATCGTATTCACGGCATTGCATCCCGCGCCACCCACACCGATGACTTTGATGCGGACGGGCGACAGACAATCTTCTTGGAATGAGAACATCAGGACACCTCCCTTGGCGCGAGGCTGGGCCGCGCGCCGGTTAAGTTAGAAGAACTCGAACATCCACGACTTCATGCGATCCAGCATTCGACCGATCGGTCTCCCGCTTCTGAGTCCGGCAGCGGCGATTTCCTCCGTATGGCGCCGCGCATACAAGAGCAATCCAACTCCGGTGGCATGCATGGGATTACTGACGATGTCCCGGAGTCCGCCGATGCCGCCGGGGGCACCGCGGCGGGCCGGAAGATTGAGCACGTGCTCGGCCGCGTCCGGCATGCCTTCCAGTAACGACGTCCCTCCGGTCACCACGACTCCGGCTCCCAGCATGCCCTCGTAGCCGGCGCGTGTGATCTCGCGCCGAACCAGTTCGAACATTTCTTCCACGCGCGGCTCGAGAATCTCGGCAATGTCACGTCGAGAAAACGTTCGGGCCGGACGATCTCCGACTGATGGCACCTCGACGGTCTCATGCCCTTGCACCAGGTCGGTCCTGGTGACGCCATGGTGGACTTTGATTTTCTCGGCTTCCGTTTGCGAGGTGAGCAGGCCGATGGCGAGATCTTTGGTCAAATTTTGGCCACCAATCGGCAGGACCGCGGAATGCCGGATGCTTCCATCCAAATAGATGGCCAAGTCCGTGGTGCCTCCTCCCAAATCTACCATCGCCACACCCAGCTCACGTTCTTCCTGACTCAGAACTGCCTCGCTCGAGGCCAGGGGCTGCAGGATAATATCGACCACATCGAGGCCGGCTCGATTCACGCTCTTAATAATGTTCTGTGCCGACGTGACGGCACCCGTGATGACATGCACATTGACTTCCAATCGATTTCCCGACAGGCCCATCGGTTCCCTGACGCCCTCTTGTCCGTCCACCATGAACTCCCGGGGCAAGACATGGAGGATGCGGCGTTCATGGGGGATAACGGCCAGAGTTCTGGCGCTTTCAATGGCCCGATGAATGTCGTCTCGAGTGACCTCGGATTTTTTGAGCGCCACGACGCCCTTGCAATTTTCTGCCGAGATATGGCTGCCGGCGATGCCGGTGTAGACGGAATTGATCTGGACTGCCGCCATCAGTTCCGCTTCTTCGACCGCCTTCTTGATCGATTCGACGGTGCTCTCGATATCGACGACCACTCCTTTGCGAAGACCCCGTGACGGGCTTGAGCCGACGCCGATGATATTCAGCATCCCGTCTTCGGTGACTTCCGAGACAATGGCGCAGATCTTGGTGGTACCGATATCCAACCCGACGAGAATTTGCTCTCGTTTCGCCACAGCCTCACCCCCCCTCGCGGACGATCACGCGGTTGTCGTAGCGCAGATCCACGTCCTGCCCATCGTGCTTACGGCCGTCCAACCCCGGCATTCGGAATGCGGCCCTCACTTTCATGAACCGATCCCATTGCTCCTTCAGCGCCTCGCTTCCGAAATGAAATCGCACCCCTTTCGCCGAGGCGACGAGGTTCACGGGATGACTGACATCGATCTCAATTCGGCCTTCTAGGCTTTCGGCCATCCATTTGGCCAACTCGATTGAGGAATGGAGCAGCTGCTTCATCCGTAGATCGCTTTGTGCCAAGAGTTTGCCGTCCACGCCGAGCACGAGGGGCAGGGTCGTCTGATCTTGCGCACCAAGGCGGGCCAGCACGATGCCGTCCTCATCCGTTAAGAGGTGTTCTGACCCGATCCGTGCAATGGCCGCCGGTTTTCGCTCCACGACCGTCACTCGCAGCCCATGCAGCGGAAGCCGCTCCACTGTCGCTTCCTTAATCCACGGGTGGCTCCGCACCCGTTCGGCGAGATACGCGAGACCCACCTGGTATTGGGCGATCCCTTTCTTGAGCGCCAACCGGTCTAGGACTTCCTGTTTCGTCACTTGGCGCATCCCTTCGACGGCGACGTCTCTGATTTCAAGACCCCGCTGAAGCATCGGACCTACCTGACGCGCCAGCACAAGTCCTGCCCAACACAGCGCGGCCGCAGCGAGCATCCCTCCAGAGCACCACAGGACTTTTCGGCACCGAGCCGCCCACTGCGAGCGACGAGCTGCCAATGCACGGTCTTTGAACTGGGCGGCACGGGATCCTTTCCACTGGTTGGTGCGATAACCAACCGCCTTTGCGGACTTCTTTCGAAAAAGGCTTTTCATGCCGCGTGCCCGGTCTTGCTCATTCTCGCGACCGCGGATTCAAGGATCCGCTCGGTCAGTTCCTCATAATCGATGCCTGCCTGGGCAGCCGCCATCGGCAAGAGGCTCGTCTCTGTCATGCCCGGGACGGTATTGATCTCGAGGACATACGGGCGGCCACGCGGAGTGATGCGAAAATCCACTCGGGCAGCGCCAGCGCAACCTAAAATGTCGAAGGTCCGGAGCGCGAGATCTCGAATCTGCTTCGTGATCGCAGACGAAAGCGGTGCCGGGCAGAGATAGCGCGTTTTGCCCTTCTCATATTTCGCGGAGAAATCGTAGAAGCCATTCGGCGCAACAATTTCGACGGCTGGCAGGGCCAAAGGTGACTCATTCTGCCGGCCGAGCAGCGATACAGTGACCTCGTGACCTGGGATGTAGGCTTCAACCATGGCATCGCGATCGTATTGGTGCGCCAAGGCCAAGGCCTGATCCCACTGAGCCGGTTTTTTCACGATCGTGACGCCGATGGTCGATCCTTCTGACGCCGGCTTCACGACCACGGGCCATCGCAACTTTGCCAACCTCAAGGCTCGCGCATGCGATGTGTTTTCGCCCCGCTTGATGACGAGCCCCGCCGGCACAGGGATCCCGTGGGCGGCAAGCACGGTCTTCGTCGTCACCTTGTGCATCCCAACCGCGCTTGCGTGAACACCTGATCCGGTGTACGGGACCCCCAGGGTTTCCAAAAAACCCTGGATGGAGCCGTCTTCTCCTCCGGGACCGTGTAAGGCCAGAAATGCGATGGCGATCTTTTGGTCCTGCAGATCGCGGCTCAGCGTCGCGCCGACATCAATGGTGACCGCGTCATATCCACGTCGGCAAAGCGCCCGATGCACGGCAGCTCCCGTGCGCAGCGACACCTCGCGCTCGGAGGATTGCCCCCCCATCAGCACGCCGATGCGACCCTGAGTTAACATCGGTCTCCCCGCCATCTTTCTATGCTTCACCCACAATTTTGAGTTCGAGGTCCAGCCGCACACCCGCCTTCTGTTTGATCACTCTTCGAATCTTGTGAATCAGACCGATCACGTCGGCCGCTCTCGCATGGCCGCGGTTGACGATGAAGTTGCCATGCTTGGTCGACACCTCTGCGTCGCCGATGCGCATGCCCTTCAATCCTGTTGCTTCGAGCAACCGGCCGGCGGAATCTTGTGGAGGGTTCTTGAACACACAACCGGCGCTCGGCATCGCCAGCGGTTGTGTGTCCTTCCTATAATGGAGATAGTCTTTGACAATACGAGCAATGTCCGCACGGACACCTGAGCGCAATTGGAGCCAGACCCCCACGACAATTCCTTTCGGCAGGCTGGCGCGCCGATAGCGGAATCGGATTGAGGCAGCCGGCAGGTCACGGACTTCACCGTTCGCGGCGACAAGTCGTACACCTTTCACGGCGTCCTTCATTTCACCGAGCCGAGTCCCGGCATTCATCACAAGACATCCTCCAACGGTTCCAGGAATGCCGGCTGCCCATTCCACTCCGGCCAACGACCGACGGATCGCGTACCCGATCAACGTCGGCATACCGACGCCTCCTTCGGCATAGAGGACGGCGTCGGCCTCCTCACGAATGTCCCGCAGCTTCGATAAGCTGACCACGATCCCGCGGATCCCGCCGTCTCTGATGAGCAGATTCGTCCCTCCGACCACAAACAGGGGAACTTTGGCTGCGCGAGCTTGCACGACCAACCGGCGCACATCGTCCACGTCTGCCGGTTCCACGAGTACGTCTGCAGGTCCGCCGATCTTGAAGGACGTGTAATCTCGAAGCGTGGCACCGAATGCCACGCGTCCGCGAAGACCCGCCACTGCCCTCTCCAAGCGCTTCCTGTCGTATCGGAGCCCGGCGCGTGTGCTGTTCGTTCGGCGTTTCGCAACCTTCATCGCCTCATGTGCCAGGTGCAAGTTTCGCCAGTAATGCAGGCCCGGTTTTCCAAATGTCTCCCGCCCCCAAAGTCAGCACAAGATCACCCGGCTTCAACTGAGGAAACACCGCATCGACAAGCCGGTCCTTCTGTTCGACAAAGGTCACGGATGGATGGCCTGCCGCACGAATCGCTTCCATCAGCTTAGAGCCGGATACGCCCGGGATCGGCGATTCACTGGCCGCGTAAATCTCGGTCAGGAAGAGCTGATCCGCATCGCGGAAGGCATGGGAAAATTCCTCGAGCAAATCCCTTGTTCGCGTGTAACGGTGCGGCTGAAACAGAACGATCAAGCGGCGATCAGGCCAACCTTGCTTTGCCGCTGCCAGCGTCGCCTTGATTTCAGTCGGATGATGGCCGTAATCGTCGACGACCATGATGCCGTTGATTTCTCCCCGGTGATGAAAGCGCCTCTCGACCCCCGTAAATGCGGCCAGTGCCTTGCGGATGAGGTCCACCGGAACATCCAATTCCACTCCGATGGCAATCGCCGCCAGAGCATTGGAGACATTATGGATGCCGGGCACGGAGAGCCGGAAAGGACCGAGGTTCCTCGTGCGGAAAAATGCACGAAATTCTGACCCGCCTTGTTTGGCTACGATCTCAGTCGCTCGGAAGTCCGGAGGTACTCCGTCGGGTTCTGATAGACCATAGGTGTAGTAGCGTTTCACGATTCTGGGGAACAGGGCTCGTAGCCGATCATCATCGGCGCAGAGCACCGCGAGCCCATAGAACGGCACCTTGTTGATGAACTCCAGAAAACTGTCGTAGATCCGTTCCATGCTGCCGTAATGATCCAAATGTTCGCGGTCGAGATTGGTGACCGCCACGATCGTCGGTGAGAGTCTTAAGAACGATCCGTCGCTCTCGTCGGCTTCCGCGACCAGGAGCTCTCCCCGTCCCAACCGGGCATGGCTTCCGAGCGCATTCACTTTGCCGCCGATCACCATCGTCGGGTCCAATCCACCTTGCGCCAGAATATTGGCCACCATTGACGTGGTCGTTGTTTTTCCATGTGCGCCGGCGATCGCAACACCAAATTTGAGGCGCATGAGCTCGGCCAGCATTTCGGCCCGCGGTATGACCGGAATCTGTTTCACCTTCGCGGCGAGCACCTCAGGGTTTTGCGGCGACACGGCGGAGGAGATCACTACCACTTGGGCCTCTCCGATATTTGCCGCCTGATGGCCGATGAAGATGCGTCCTCCCAACTCCTCCAATCGGCGAGTCGTATCCGAAGCTTGTAGATCGGAACCGCTGACTTTGTATCCGAGCGTCAGCAAGACCTCGGCAATGCCGCTCATGCCGGCACCACCGATACCGACCAGATGGATGTGCTGTGTCTTACGGAACATCGATGTGCGCCTCAGCCCTCCAGCTGGCTGTGATTGTGTAACGCCGTTGGGTTGACCCGCACCATTAGATCCCTGCCGCTCCAAGAGACTGGTTGACATCATGCTGGTCTCCTATGAGTGCATAGCATTCACGGACGATCGCCTCGGCCGCGTCCATTCGTCTCAAGCTCAGACTCGCAGCACGCATCGCCCCCATCTTTTCACGGTCGTCGAGAACACTAGCCAGTACCTGGATCAATCTCGCCCCGCTTAATTGAGATTGAGGAATAACCACGGCGGCACCGGCGTCTTCCATGACTTTGGCGTTCTTCGCTTGGTGGTCATAAATTGCGGTGGGCAATGGGATCAGTACGGCCGGCTTTCCGCAGGTCGTCAGTTCCGCGACGGTCATCGCCCCAGCCCGAGCGACGACCACATCAGCGGCACTGATTGCTGCGGGCATGTCGTAGAGAAACGGCACCACCTCCACCGAAACGCCGGCTTGATGGTAAGCCTCCGTAACCCGCGCGTGATCCAATTCACCGGTCTGATGCGTCACCGTCATCCCAGGACGCTGTCGCAACAATGACGGCAGCCCTTCGATGACTGCACTGTTGATGGCCTTGGCGCCCTGACTTCCCCCGAACACCAGGACATGCTGTTGATCCGGCTGCTTCGTCACCGAGACAGAAGAGGCGTGCGTCAAAAAGTCTCTTCGAATTGGCGTGCCGACCACACGGACCTTGGTCGCCCTGAACGACCCAGCTGCGGAGGCAAACGCCAAGAACACGCGCTGAACGAACGGGCCAACCGCTTTGTTCGCAAGCCCTGGATGCGCGTTCGGCTCCAAGATGACACGCGGGACCCCCGTCAGCGCCGCCGCCATGACCATCATCGGACTGGTGTAGCCTCCAACGCCGATCACGAGATCGGCGTGTCTCTGCCGCAAAATTCTTCGGCATTGCCAGAGACTCACGGGCATGGCCCATAATCCCCTGAGGACGTCCAGAGGTCCTCTTCCCATAATCGGCTTGGCGCTAATCAAGACCAACTCGAATCCTTCATGCGAAAGAACTTTCGACTCCAGCCCACGGGTCGTGCCGACGAACAACACCTTGGTCATCGGATCGCGCCTCAGAAACTCCCGCGCCAGCGCAACGGCCGGATACAGATGCCCTCCTGTTCCTCCCGCTGCGATGACAATTGTCATCTGTGATCCGACTCACCACGTCCGCCTTTGGATACGCCCCCATGCCGGTCTCGTGAAATATTCAACAGCATGCCGACGCCCACAAAGTTCACGACCAACGAGGATCCGCCATAGCTGACGAAGGGCAGCGTCAATCCCTTGGTCGGCAACAACCCCGTCACCACCGCCGCATTGACGAGCGCCTGGATCCCAATCAAGAGCGTAATGCCAAGCCCGAGATACTTGCCGAATGGCATCCGTGCCCGTGAGGCAATCTGAAACCCACGCCACACGAAGAGGGCAAAAAGAAGGATGACGGACGCCGTGCCGGCCAAGCCGAGTTCTTCCCCGACCAACGCGAGAACGAAATCGGTGTGCGCTTCCGGCAGAAAGAAGAGTTTCTGTTTGCCCTCTCCCAAACCGACGCCGAACGGGCCGCCACTGCCGAACGCAAGGAACGATTGGGTGATCTGAAATCCGGCATCTGTTGCATCCTTCCATGGAGCAAGAAAGGTCATGAGACGCTGCCGACGGTAACTGGACCCGAGCACCAGGACCAGGATCACCGGAATCGCGCAGAGGCCCAGTCCGACGAGATGAATGAGCCGCGCACCCGCCAAGAACAATAGACACACCGCCAACAAGCCCATCACGACGACCGTCCCGAGATCCGGCTCGAGTAACACAAGGCCGCTGAGAACACCGACGACAATCAACGGGGGCAGAAGCCCACTTCGAAACACGGCCAGCTTCTCCGACTTCTTGGACAAATAGGCGGCGAGGTAGATCACGGCCACGAGCTTGACCATCTCGGCGGGTTGCATGGAGATGGGACCCCACCGCAGCCAGCGCCTCGCACCCTTCGCCGCGACTCCCAACGAAGGGATCAAGACCATCACCAACAGCAGCGCCATACCGATGAGGATGGGAATGGAAAGTTTCTTCCACAGCTGATAGTCGATCCGCGAGGTGAGATGCATCAGCAAAACACCGAATCCCAGCCAGGCGATTTGTCGCTTCAGGAAGAACTCGGGATCCTGAAATCGATTGCCGGCTACAATGGCGCTGGCGCTGAACACCATGACCAAACCCATCAAGGCCAGCGTCAACGTCACGAAGAGCAGCACATGGTCCATCGCGACGCGTGAAGGGGCCGATCGTTGCCCGCTCGTTGGCCAAGGCAACGACAAGGTACCTGCAGACCGTGACCGCATTGCTCAGAATTACTCCTCCTGCAGCGACCCTATTCCGACAGCGCCTGCACTGCCGCTTTGAATTGGCGCCCCCGGTCTTGATAGTCCCGAAACATGTCGAAACTTGCGCAGGCCGGCGACATCAACACGACATCGCCGGCCGCTGCCTCGCGAGCTGCCCACTCAACTGCGTCCCGCAAGGACTTTGCCTCGCTCATCGCCGTCGCCCCTGTCCAGGCTGCCTTCAACAAGGGCACCGCCTCGCCGATCAGAATCGCATGCTTCACACGATGTCTGACCATTTCGGTCAGACGGGAAAAATCTCCGCCCTTGTCACGCCCACCGGCAATCAGCCAAATCGGTCGATCAATTCCCTCCAAGGCCTTCAAGGTCGCATCGACGTTGGTTCCTTTCGAATCATTCACATAGCGGACGCCGCGCCGCTCTCTGACCAGTTCTAAAGCGTGCTCGAGGCCGGGAAACGTCGTGACGACCCGGCGAATCACGTCGAAAGGACACCCCCAGAGCGCGCCGTAGGTGGCTGCGGCCATGACATTTTCGACGTTGTGATGACCGATGATCTTCAGATCGCTCTTGCGGCAGATTTCCTCACGCCGGCCGGTGACCGTCGTGACGATCTGATCACCATCAAGGAACGTTCCTCCATCGTAGCCGCGACCGATCTCCTGCCGTCTCGAAAAGCCGAGTCGTTTGGCGCGTACCGTGTTGGGCAGCACTGCCACCCGAGGATCATCGAGATTGAAGAGTGCAAAATCGTCGTGGGTCTGATTTTCAAAAATCCGGTGTTTTGCCGCCACGTACTCGTCCACCGAGTCATACCGGTCCTGATGGTCCACGGTCACGTTCAGGATCGACGCCACCCAAGGATGAAAGCGATCGATCGTCTCCAGTTGGAAACTTGAGACCTCGACTGCCAGGTAGTCGTAGGGTTCTGGCTTGCCCCGTTTTTGTGCCTGCAAAGCCGTCCACGCGGCTTCGCTGAGCGCCGTCCCCAGGTTGCCGCCAACGAATGCTCGTTTCCCCTGCTCGAACAACATTTTTCCGATCAAGGTCACGGTAGTGCTTTTTCCGTTTGTGCCGGTCACCGCGAGAATTGGAGCGGAAAGAAAGCGGGACGCCAGCTCGAGCTCGCTGATCACCTTCACTCCACGTCGCCGCACACGCTCAAGCGCCTCCATGCGATAGGGAACACCCGGACTGATGACCACGAGATCGGCGTCATCCAGTGAGCGCTCATACTCTGTGCCCAAAGACACTTGAACCTGAGCGCGGTCGACACTCTTGAGGACGGCGGCCAACTCATCCTCGCCCTTACGGTCGGCGACGGTCACACGAGCACCGGCCTCGCTCAACAAATGACAGGCCGCGATTCCGCTTCGTGCGAGCCCCAGCACGGTGACTTGGGCTCCAGACAAATCCACTTGTTCGACCTCCACCATCTCCATCACCGCAGCTTCAACGTGCTGAGACTCAAGAGAGCCAACAGAATCGCGATGATCCACAGCCGCACGACGACCTTGGGCTCTTCCCAGCCCTTCATCTCAAAATGATGATGGATCGGAGCCATGAGAAAAATCCGTTTCCCCCGAGACTTGAACGAGGCGACTTGAAAAATCACGGAGACCGCTTCAATGACGAACACTCCCCCGACCATCAGGAGCAACAACTCGTGCTTGCTGATCACAGCCACCGTACCGAGCGCTGCACCAAGCGGTAGTGAACCGACGTCTCCCATGAACACCGAAGCAGGGTAGGTATTGAACCAAAGGAACCCCAAGCTCGAGCCCAGGACAGCGGCAGTAAAAACGGCGATCTCCCCGGCTCCTTCGATGTGCGGGATGAGCAGGTAATCCGACATGATCCGATGGCCGGCCACATAGGCCACAATCGTATAGGCCAGTGCGGCGATCATGATGGGCCCAATGGCCAACCCGTCGAGCCCATCCGTGAGATTGACCGCATTGGAACTGCCGACGATCACGAGGACCACGAAGATCACGTAGAACCAGCCAAGATCTGGCGTGAAATTTTTGAAGAACGGTACATTCAGCTTGGTCGAATAGCTGGGGAGGAAATACAGAGCGAGGGCGATGAGCAGAGCGACAGTGATTTGAGCCGTAAATTTTTGCGTGGGTGAAAGTCCCTTCGACCGGGCCTTGATAAACTTCATGTAATCGTCTGCGAAGCCGATCGCGCCGAATCCGAGGGTAGCGATGATGACCAGCCAAACGTACGGTTTCGTGATATCTGCCCACAACAGCGTCGACAGCAAGACGGCAAAGATGATGAGCAGTCCACCCATCGTCGGTGTCCCACTTTTTGCGAGGTGATGCTTGGGACCGTCGTCACGGATTTGCTGGCCGAGCTTGACCTCCTGCAACTTACGGATGAGCCATGGCGTCAGCACAAATGCAATGAGGAATGCCGTGACGGCAGCGTAAATGATGCGGAAACTCAGATACCGAAAGACGTTGAGAAATCCGTATTCGCTATGGAGCGGATACAACCAAATGTACAGCATGCTCGCCTTGCGCTCTTAATCTGCCGTCGCTATGACGCTTGCCTCGTGACGGCCTTCATGCCGGTCAGGCCTTGCACGATTTGTTCCATCCGCATGCCACGGGAAGCCTTAACGAGAACCACATCTCCTCGGCAAACAGACTTCTTGAGAAGATCGGCAGCCGAACTCGCATCGGCCACCTCCACGATCGCTTGGTGCGACATTCCGCCCTCCCTGGCTCCCGCAGCGATTTCTCTTCCCAAGTCTCCACAGACAATCAATCGCGACAGCGAAAGTCCTGCGACAAACCGTCCCACGTCGCGATGCATCTGCTGTGTCTCTCGTCCCAGCTCCAGCATATCGCCCAAGACCGCCACACGTGCACGTGCCGGCGTCCACTCATTCAGGAGTTGCAACGCCGCTTTCATCGACGCCGGATTAGCGTTGTAACAGTCGTTGATGATCTGCACCCCATGAGTAGTCATCACCTGTGACCGCATGGCAGCCGGGCGGAATTTGGCCAGCCCTTGTGCGATCATCACACCTGTCAGATCCAAGGAAAATCCGACGGCTGCAGCGGCCAACGCATTGGTCACATTGTGCGTACCCGGCACTTTGATGAGGACAGGTGTGAGGCGGCTTTTGCCGGGAAGCTGCAGTCCGAACGTCGTGCCTTTACGGGCATCGGCCGCGACATTTATGGCACGTACGTGCGCCCTTTCGAACAATCCAAACGAGACGACTCTGCAGCGCGCGCGGGCGGCCAAATAGTCGAAATAGGGGTCGTCTGCGTTCAACACTGCGGTACCGTCGGGCGGCAGCATGTCCAGGAGTTCCGCCTTGGCCTGCGCCGATCCTTCCATGCCGCCGAAAAATTCCAGATGATCCGGCCCGATGTTGGTAATCAGTCCGATGGTCGGACGCACAATTTCGCAAAGGCGTGTCGTCTGTCCTCGATGGTCGACACCCATCTCGATCACGGCGGCCTGGTGTCTGGCCGTGAGCCGAAACAACGTGGAGGGCACCCCAATGCGGTTGTTGTAGTTTCCTTCGGTCTTCAACGTACGCCAGCGTTGAGCGAGAACACTGCCGACCATATCCTTGGTCGTCGTTTTGCCGTTGCTTCCCGTGACAGCGACGACCGGAATCGAAAACCGACTTCGATAGTGAGTCGCAAGCTGCTGATACGCAAACAACGGATCCTGGACACCGAACAGAAAGGGCTCCTGGCGGCTCCCGATGGCTTTGGATCTTTTCTCTCCCCATCGATAGTCGTCCTCAACGATGGCGCCGGCCGCCCCCTTGGCCAATACCGCGGGGATGAATTGATGACCGTCAAATCGCTCGCCTCGCAGCGCCACAAAGAGATCTCCGCGTCTGATGGACCGCGAATCGGTGCTGATGCCGCGGATCCGCCGCTTCGCGGACAGCGATGGATCGCCCGCCAACACCTTGACGCTGATGACTTCGCGCAGCTCAGCCACCGTAAAGAGCGCCATGCCCTCCTCGCCTCCCTCAGATTTTCCTCCCGGATGGCCAATCACGCACAATTCCTTAACTGCTGAATGGCCTCTCGCGCGACTTCTCGATCGTCGAAATGCACCTTCTTTGTGCCGAGAATCTGATAGTCCTCATGCCCTTTGCCCGCGATCAACACGATGTCACCGGCTCGAGCCAGACGCACCGCCGCGGCGATGGCCTCTCGACGGTCCGCAACGAGATGGTATTCAACGTGGGCCCGCGCCTTCAGTGCCTCGCGGACGCCGTCTTCCACTTCTCGGAGAATCGCCATCGGATCTTCCGTACGCGGGTTGTCCGACGTCAGGACGACCACATCACTGTACTCGACAGCGACACGACCCATCTTTGGGCGCTTGCCGCGATCTCGATCGCCGCCGCACCCGAAAACCGTGATAATCCGATGTGTCTTCAGTGCTTGCGCCGCAGTCAACAAGCGCACTAGCGCGTCTTCCGTGTGGGCATAATCCACCACAACAGTGAAATCCTGACCGGCCGACACACGTTCGAAGCGGCCCGGCACGTTAGTCAGAGCCGCCACGGCAGTCCGCACCTGATCGCCGGTCGCTCCCGTATGCAATGCTATCCCGATCGCTCCGAGGAGGTTGTACACGTTGTGTTCGCCGACGAGCGGACTTTCGACAGGAAAGCTGCCGGCCGGCGTAACGGCAGTGAAGGTGGATCCGCCCATGGAAAGACGTACGTTCTCCGCCTGCACGTCAGCCCGGTTTTTTAACGCAAACCCCCACACGGGGACCCGGCAGGCGGCACGGACCTGAGCCCCCCGGGGATCATCCATATTAATGATGGCGCGTTGGCCCGTTTTTTTTCCCTGTCCGAGTGTTGTGAACAACCGTCGCTTCGCATTGAAGTACTCTTCCATCGTCCGATGATAATCGAGGTGATCTTGCGTGAGATTCGTGAAGACCGCGACGTCATATTCGCAGCCGGCCGTCCGGTCCATTGCCAAGGCATGTGAAGATACCTCCATGACGACACTGTCCATGTGCGCCTGACACATCCGTGCCAACAGTCCTTGTAGTTCGAGTGCGCCCGGCGTGGTATGAGACGCCGGAATTGTTTCGGCCCCAATTTGGTAGGCCACCGTCCCGATCAAGCCGACTTGACGGCCCATACCTTCCAACAGTGCTTTACAGAGATACGTGGTGGTCGTCTTGCCGTTGGTTCCGGTCACACCAATCATCATTAACCGCGCTGACGGATCGCCGTGAAATCGGCTGCCGATTAATCCGAGCGCCTTGCGTGAATCAGCCACCTTCACAAAGGGAAGCGATTGATGCTCCACCGATTCTTGTCCGATAATCGCCACAGCCCCAGACTCAATGGCCTGCGTCACATAGCGATGACCGTCAACGCGCTCGCCCTTGACGGCGACAAACAGGCTGCCAGAGCCAACAGCCCTTGAATCGTCGGTCACCGAAGTGACCGACCGGTCCAAGACTCCATGCCGTTCAACAATCCCGACTTGGCCGTTGAGGGCCGCCAGCAAGTGGGTCACCGTCATCGAACGTAGGTCCATCGTCTGTTCGACTACCGCGCCGCCATGGCAATCTTCACTTGATCATCTCGAGGCACGCCCATATATGTCAGCACCTGCTCCCCCACTCGACGAAAGACGGGAGCTGCCACGACGCCGCCCCACGCTTCACCTTGTGGCTCGTCGATGATCACGATCATCGCGACCCGTGGAGCATCCGCCGGCACGAAGCCGACGAAGGACCCGATGGAGAGCGCAGAAGAGTAGGTTCCGGTGCGAGGGTCGACTTTTTGCGCCGTTCCGGTCTTTCCCGCGACACGAAATCCTGGTATGGCCGCTTTGGTCCCTGTCCCGTTGGTCACGACGCCTTCAAGGATCGTCGTGAGCATCCGTGCAGTCGTGGGCGACACCACGCGACGCTTGACCTGAGGAAGAACTTCCTTCACGGGCTGGCTCTTCTGATCGCTGACCTCGGCCACGACATAGGGCTTCATGAGGACACCGTCATTGGCGATGGCTGACACCGCGGAGACCATCTGCAACGGCGTCACCCCGACCTCCTGGCCCATCGAAATCGATGCCAGCGAGCGCCGACCCCATTCTCTAGGTGATTTGAGCAGGCCAGCGACCTCCCCCGGAAGGTCGACATCCGTGCGTTGGCCGAACCCGAAGGCTTGCAGATAGCGATACAGCCTCTGCCCCCCGAGCAGCATGCCTGTTTTTGCTGCACCGATATTGCTGGACTTTTGGATCATTTGCGCAAACGTCATCCATCCGAGCTTCTCGTGGTCATGGATAGTCGTGTTTGCAATCGCCATCCGACCGTTTTCCCCGAACAACATGGAGCCCGGCATCATCACTCGTTCTTCGAGCGCGGCGGCCGCGACCACGACCTTCATGGTTGAGCCAGGCTCGTAGGTGTCCGTCAGAGCCCGGTTCCGCCAACGGTCCGCCGTTAAGGAGGCAACGGCATTCGGGTCAAATCGCGGACTGACCGCCATCGCGAGAATGGCCCCGCTTTGAGGGTCCATCACGATAATCGTTCCGGATTTGGCGTGGGCATGATCAACGGCTTCCTCTAACTCCTTTTCGGCGATGTATTGAATCACCTCATCGATCGTCAAGGTGAGAGCATGGCCTGTAGCCGGAACCTGTTCACGGAGATCTTTGGGAAATACCGTTCGCCCCAGGGCATCGCGCTGAAGGATCGTCAATCGCTTTTCCCCATGCAGCTGCGGTTCGTACCGACGCTCCAGTCCTTCGAGTCCTATCCCGTCCATCCCCACAAACCCTAGGACATGGGCAAGGAGAGGACCCTTTGGATAAAATCTCCGCCCTTCCATCACCATGCCAATCCCGTCGATTGACAATTGTTCCAGTCGGCGGCCCTGTTCCGGCTCCACCTTTCGGGCGAGCCACACGAAATGCTTGTCCAGACGAAGCTTCTTCTCAATTTCCTCACGGCGGATATGCAACACCGGAGAAAGAGACCTGGCAGCAGTCGCAGGGCTATCAAGCGAGGAAGGGACGCCGAAAATTGAAGGCACTTCCACATTCATGGCCAGCACTTTTCCATGCCGGTCGGTGACCGTCCCTCTGGCTCCTTCCAGCGTCACGCTCTTTTGATGCTGCCGATCCGCGCGAGCTGTCAGCTCAGCGGCCTGCAATACTTGAAGATTGACCAGCCGGAACAAGATGGCTCCGAATCCAGCCAGGATCAGCACCAGAAGAACGTACCGCCGGCTGCGCGAAGGACCCATGACTTATTTCACTCCTCCCGCAGTCAGCATTGTGCGGGCAATCCGCAATTGCTCCCCAGGCGGCGTTGCCAAGATCGGACCGTCCGGCTGCGGATGGACGATGAAGACCTGTCCCTGCTGCGGCGGAAACAATCCCAACTTGTCCGTCGCGACCTTGGCGATTCGTTCCGGAGCCGTCAGCGCCGAAAACTTCACTTGCAGCTGATCACGTTCACGTTCGAGCAGTGTCTTTTGTGTTTTCAAACGCTCGATGGAATAGCCCAGCCGCACGACATCGACACGCTCCCAGACGAAGACAAAGACGAGGCACATGCCCGCCACGACAGCGACCGCTTTCATGCGCATCCCTCCTTAACGATCCGTTGCATGACTCGCAACTTGGCGCTTCGCGATCTCGGGTTGCGATCGCGCTCCGCTTCGGTTGGAACCTGCGGGCGCTTGGTCAAAATCTCCAGCTCACCGCCGCTCTCAGCCGAAAGTGCTTTGAACGTCTGTTTCACGATGCGATCCTCAAGGGAATGGAAGGAGATGGCACATAGCCGTGCTCCAGGGGCTAATGCTTCGGCCGCAGCACTGAGTGCTGCGCCCAAGTATTCGAGTTCTTGATTGACGGCGATTCGCAGCGCCTGGAATGTTCTCGTCGCGAAATGAATGCGGCCCCGCCGATAATGACTGGGAACTGCCGCCTCAATCACAGATGTCAGCTCACGCGTCGTGGTCAATGGCTGTTGACGGCGGGCGCCGACGATTGCCCGGGCAATGCGACGCGAATACCGTTCTTCGCCCAAGCCGTAAATCATGTCCGCCAGATCGGCTTCATCAAGTCCATTTACGATATCAGCCGCCGTCCGGCCACTGCCTTGGTCCATTCGCATGTCGAGGGGTCCTTCGGACTGGAAACTGAAGCCGCGGGTTGGTTCGTCGAGTTGAGGTGAAGACACACCGAGATCGAACAACACGCCTTGCACACTCGAAATGCCTTGCTCCGCCAAAATCTGCTTCAATTCCATAAAATGCGCCTTGACGAGAGTCGCACGTGCTCCATAGCCATGAAGATGCTGGCGGCCAGCGTTGATTGCTTCGGTGTCTCGGTCGATACCAATAACAATCCCGCTAGGTTGGCTAGCTTGAAGGATTCGCTGTGCGTGCCCACAATATCCCACCGTACAATCCAGGTAGACACCATCGGCGTGCGGTCGCAGCCAAAACAGCACTTCCGAAAGCATGACAGGCAAGTGCGCAGGACTATTGGAAATTTTATTGGACCCAATTTCACCCACAATCTCCCACGCCACGGCGGAGTATACTCTTCGGCAACACATTGTCAATAGAATTTTCATGTACTTACAAGTTTTTCTGAGGCACCGAAAATGCCGCATTTTGTGCGAGAAAAATACCAGCTGCAATTGGGGAATTGAGCAGTCGAGGACCGGCTTCTACCCTAATAGGTAGCTCGGAGAGGGCGAAGTCAGGGAGGGTCGTCCTTTAGGGATACAACTTGTAGAGCATCCGCGGGAATGGAATCGTTTCACGGACGTGTTCCAGGCCGCAAATCCAGGCCACAGCACGTTCAATACCCATTCCAAAACCGGCATGCGGCACGGACCCAAACTGACGAAGATCCATGTACCATTTGAATGCATCTTCTGGAAGGTGGTGTTCCTGTAACCGCGCGCGTAGCAACTCCACATCGTGAATGCGCTGACCGCCGCCGATGATCTCTCCATAGCCTTCTGGCGCTAATACGTCCATGCAGAGCGCAAGATCAGAACGTGCTTCGTCCGGTTGCATATAGAATGCTTTGAGCGCGGTCGGATAGCGATGGACGATGACCGGTCGGTCGAATTCTGTGGAGATGATGGTTTCTTCATCTCCACCAAAGTCATCTCCAAGCTGCGTGGGATTATTTTTTTGCTGCAAGAGTCTGATCGCCTCTTCATAGGTCAGGCGAGGGAATGGCGGCTTCACGGATTCAAGTTTTGCAATGTCTCGCTCGAGAACGGAAAGTTCGTGCCTTCTTGTTTCAAGGACTCGCAGCACGATGCAGGTCAAAAACTGCTCTGCCAATTCCATCATGTCCGCAAGCTGTGCGAAGGCCACTTCCGGTTCTACCATCCAAAATTCCATCAAATGCCGGCGGGTCTTGGATTTTTCTGCACGAAACGTCGGACCGAAACAATAGACTTTGCCGAATGCTGAGGCCGTGGCTTCACTGTAGAGTTGTCCGCTTTGTGTCAGATACGCCGTTTCGTCAAAGTACTGCGTCTGAAAGAGCGTCGTCGTGCCTTCGCATGCGTTCGGGGTGAAGATTGGGGCATCAAGCAAGATGAACCCCCGTTCATCAAAAAAGTTTCGACAGGCACGGATGATTTCGTGGCGAATACGCAGAATGGCATGCTGTCGGTGGGAGCGTAGCCATAGGTGCCTATGCTCCATCAAGAACCCGACACCGTGTTCTTTGGGCTGAATCGGAAAGGGTTGCGCGATCTGGAGCGCTTCGATGCGGCTCACGTCCAATTCGTAACCTCCAGGCGCACGATCATCCTGTCGAAGCTGTCCCGTGACGACCAACGAGGATTCTTGCGTGAGACTAGCCGAGACCGCGAACTGGTCGTCTCCCACAGCTTTTTTGCTCACCACCGCTTGCAAGTCGCCTGTGCCATCACGAATGGTCAAGAAGTGGAGTTTGCCGCTGTCACGGCGGCTTCGCAGCCAACCGCGGATGGTCACTTCCTGCCCCACATAGTGTGCTGCCGCATCAATCGTCATCACCGGCATCGTGACATCCTCCAGCGTCGCTCCTCGAAATGGCGAAACGGCAGCCTAGCGGATTGCCGCATGGCATTCAAGAACAGGAAGTTCCTCGTTTGTTGACAAGCTGCCTTCATCAGATAAGAATCACCCTATGCAGAAGCATAAGCTACTACGTAGAGAGGTGCTGATCGTCTTTTTGGGCGCAGCTATGGCCATCGGGGCCTCGCCGGCCTGGAATGTTTTTGCGGCATCAACCATCTACTATTGTCCGGACCGGAAAGGAGACCAGCAGTATTCGGCCCAATCAGGTCCCGGCTGCATCCCGCTGGTCGAAAAGAAACAGGACCGTTCGGAAGGCACGCCTCAACGGCATTTTCAGGCGGAGAGTCTTGAGAAGGACGTTTCAGCGTTTCTCACCCGCTATCAAAGATTCCTGGACTGTTGCAAAACCGATTTAAACGAACTGCGTGAGCTCGAGGAGATGGCTGACGAACTCGACCAGCTGTTGGCTTCTGCGCAGGCAAACCTCTCGAACCACTCGCTTGCGTCGCGGGGAATCATGCTCCGAGAACTCATTCCCAAAGTCGCCAAGGCCCGAGGCGATCTCAAGATTCTGCACGCGCGTCTCGAAAGCATCAACGACCTGTCGAGCCGGCGGGATTCGCTCGACTTCGAGCAACAGGGACGGTCGTCACAAAAAGTTCGCGAACTGGAAGAGTCGATCGAACGAGACATCCGTGCCCCGAAATTACCGAACAGCGCAAAAACGGGAACAGGGATCGGCGTGGCCCCTGCTGCAGGGCCTGCAATTGGTCGCAGCCCCAAGACAGGAACGGAGATCGGACAAGAAGGGGTCACAGGTCAGGGCATCGGTGCAACACCGAAAAACAGCCGAGACATCGGGGGCAGCGGACCCTCGGGATTCGAGATCGGGGCAACGGGCCGGGCAGGTCCAGCCATCGGAGAATCCACACTCAACCAGGAAACCTCGTCCAACGTGGGCTCAACGCTTCAACGCTCGACGATCGGGTCAAGCATTTCCGATTCGACTGTTGGCTCCAGTATAAATTCCTCAAGCGTCGGCTCCAGCATGCAGGATACGTCGGTAGGGTCGTCGTTTGGGGGGTCGTCGGTCGGCTCAACCTTGCAGGGCCGCTAGCGTCTTCTTCCTGAACCTTGCACGCTCTTTGCCATTCGGGATCAAGCTCCCGCGTTGTGTGTGAGCGAAGGCATCGGTTCCCAGGTCTCCCCGCCATCGCGGCTCCGATAGAGTCCGCTGCCGTTCGTGCCCGCATAGAACAGATCAGGATCCGTTGCACTCTGCGCAATAGACCGAATGTTCGTACTGGTGAATCCCTTGTTCAGTGTCTTCCATGTCGCGCCTCCGTCGTCACTCCTGTGGATACCGTCTCGTCCTGTGATATAGACCACGCCCCTTTTGCTCCGGTCCACAATCATAGCCATGATCATCTGATCGGAAAGCGATTCACCGATCCGCATCCATGACTTCGCCCCATCGGTCGTCTTGAACAACCCTGAGAGCGTTGCTGCGTACACGGTCTCCGGCTCGAACGGATCGACTTGGATGGAGGTGACGTTCAAAGCCCGCGAACTCTTGATCATCTCGGGTGGCACCAATCCGTTGTTCACTTTTTCCCAATGCCCGCCTTCGTTCACCGTCTTGTAGACGCCTCCGCTGGTACCTGCAAAGAGAATCGCCGGCCGTGTGGGATCCATGCCGAGGCTCACGACCATGAGCACCTCTTTCATGCCTTCCATTCTCTTCGTCCAATTTCCTCCCCCACTCTTCGTCTCAAAGATCCCCATCGTTGTTGCTACAAATATATGATTGCTGTCGTACGGATCGAAGACGAACTGGTTGACGACCGAAGTAATTGTCGCATCATCCAGCCCTGAGCGCATGGATGCCCATCGCTGTCCGCCGTCATAGCTCTTGTAGACCGCATCCCCTTTTGTTCCCGCATAAACGGTGGCCGGATAGGACGGATCCACGGCCATCGCTATGACACGCGAATGACTCATGCCCTTTGAGATATTAGCCCACGTCTGTCCGCCATCTCTCGACTTATAGATGTAATCGTTGGTGGTCACGTACAAAATGTCCGGATTTTTGGGATGGAGTTGAATGACGACGATCGGGTCGCTGCGATCACACCCGAACAGACACAGGAGAAGCGGCAGTACGCTCAGGACTGTCGATCGCGCGATCCATTGATGGCGTGGATGAACGGGAAGGACTGTCATCGATAGTTGGTGAACTGCAAGTCAATGCCGAAGTCCTTTCCCCGTAGAAAGGCGATCACCGATTGCAGCTCGTCCTTGCTCTTGCTCAGAATTCGGACTTGCTCGCCCTGAATTTGAGCTTGCACTTTTAACTTCGAATCCTTGATTGCCTTGGAAATCTCTTTGGCCTTCTCGGAAGCCAGACCGCTTTGTATCTTTGCGACCTGCCGGACCGTACCGCTGAGTGCAGGCTCGAGCGCGCCGTAATTAAACGCTTTCAAGGACACGCCGCGTTTCACACATTTTGCTTTGACAATCTCTTGTACTGCCTTCAACTTGTACTCATCATCCGACAGAACAACCAGTTCCTTCTCCTTCTCTTTCAGAGTGATGTCGGTCTTTGAATCCTTGAAATCAAATCGCTGTTTAATTTCCTTCGTCGCCTGATCAAGCGCGTTCTTCAACTCCTGCATGTTGACTTCAGAAACCACATCGAATGAAAATTGATCAGCCACGTCAGCCTCCGCTCTGTTCGTTCAACAACACCCTGTTCCATTCGGCAACCGGAAGCCGTCGTCATCCGGCTTCACCGTCGCATGCAGATTTCCAGCTGAGCCGCCTCCCGCCATGACGACGATTTCGCTGCTGGTGAACGGTCGTTTCTGGACAAGATATCCGTACCATTGCCTCGCGCTGTCGCTCAACACCACCAATCCCAGTATGGCAACGACCGCCACCAGCGCCGCATCAAGGTACAGCGCAAGAGCCTTGCCGACGGCTAACGTTCCGGCGGTCGCCAGAAACATTCGAAACATCTCATAAGAGCCGGTGAGCGTAACCAATCCGACAAAGAGCATGGGCAGCGCCGTCATCCAGAGATACCGCCATTTTCGCATTTTGATCAGCACAGTCGTGCCAATACACAAAGCCAGAGTCCCTAACAATTGGTTTGCTGCTCCGAACATCGGCCAAATGGTTGAAATGCTTCCTGTCGCAATCAGGCAGGCCCAGGCCCCGACGACACCGCCGCTGGTCATCAATACCCCCGGCATCCAATTCAACCGCCGGAATGACGGAAACACGCGTCCGGCCATCTCCTGAATGAGATAGCGCGCGACGCGCGTCCCGGTGTCGATGGTGGTCAAAATGAATAGTGCTTCGAACAGCAAGGCAAACTGGTACCAATACGCCATCAGCCCTGCCATTCCGGGCAACCCCGAAAAGATCGAAGCCATACCCACCGCCAGGGAAACGGCACCGCCCGGCCGGCCGGCAACTTCGACCTCAACCAACTGCGAAAGTTCCGCAATTCGCTGCGGCGGGAACCCCATAGCCGTCAGTGTTTCGGACGACAAGGTCGTATTGATGGAAAAATAATCTCCTGGTAGCAGAACGGTGGCGGCGATCAACGCCATGACTCCGACAAAACTTTCCAGGAGCATGGCCGCATAGCCGACGAGCGCCTGTGATTCCTGCTCGATCATCTTCGGTGTCGTGCCGGAAGAGACTAATGCGTGAAAGCCCGAAACGGCTCCACAGGCGATGGTAATGAACAGGAATGGGAACACTGTGCCCGGAATGATCGGCCCGCCGCCGGCTGTAAATGTAGTCATGCGCGGCATCTGAACAGTCGGCGCCAAGACGATGACACCGAACCCGAGAAGGAAGACGACGCCAAGCTTCATGAACGTGGAAAGGTATCCGCGCGGTACCAACAGCATCCATGCCGGAAGCACCGAAGCCAGAAACCCATAGCCGCCCAGCAGCCACACCAATGTCGATCTGTCGAATTCGAACCAGGTCGCGAAGGTGGACTGGGCGACAACACGGCCCATGAGCACGGCGACAATCAACAACACCACACCGAGGATCGAGACCTCGGCGACAGCACCTGGACGGAATCGCTGAAGATAGAAGCCCATCATGAAACCGATAGGGATGGTCATGGCAATCGTAAATGTGCCCCACGCATTGTGATACAGGGCGTTCACGACGGCGAAACCGAGTCCCGCCAGTGCCACCACAACAATAAACAGGACGGCCAACGCCGTCGCGGTGCCGGTCACGATCCCCAATTCGTCGCGGGCAATGTCCGGCAGTGATCGGCCATTCCGTCGCATGGATGCCACGAGGATGATGAAATCCTGCACGGCGCCGGCAAGCACGGCACCAATGACCAGCCAGAGAAATCCCGGGAGAAACCCAAATTGCGCGGCCAGGACGGGTCCGAGTAAGGGACCGGCTCCCGCGATAGCAGCAAAGTGATGGCCGAAGAGGACGACGCTATTGGTGGGATGGAAATTCACGCCGTCGTTCAACCGCACAGCCGGCGTGATACGCTGATCGTTGAGTTCGATCACTCTCGAAGCGATCCACCGCCCGTAGAAGCGATAGGCAAGCACATAGAGACACGCTGCGGCGACGACGAGCCAAAGCGCATTCACCTTTTCATGCGGAGACACGAGACCGGCGACAATGGCGAGAGCGCCGGCACCAAGGAAAGCCACGAATCCCCAACATCCCACCTTGAGCGCCGACATGCGGTGCATCCTAGCACAAACCATCCAGAATTCAGGTCTGGAGGCCTCACATTTCCCGACGGATCCCTCACTTACCCGGTGCAAGTCTAGCCCTATGCCGGACAGACCGTGTGTCAGGGTCCACTCCACTTTTCCTCAGCATTTCTATTGTCGTCTCCCCCTGATGGGGGAGGAAATTCTCGGCAACTTGCGGGAATTTTCCGTCTGTTCTGATGCTCGTTCTACCCGCTGATGCTCATAATCGTCTCGACATGCGACGACTCGGCGTAAACATGCTGTGAATCGAGCACTTCGAGCCACCCTTCTTTGTAGGTATTCTTCTGGCCTTGGCATTGCAGAACAGGAGGACATGTTCAAGCGGCTGAAAAGGAGATGCACGATGTCACATTTGATGTTGATGATGCTTCTGAGCCTGGTCCCGTTTCCCATTCTCGTGATTGCCGTCCTTGCCAACCGCTGGATGAAGACGACCCAGAGGGCAGTATTTTGACGGTCTCGATGCCCGCCTGTCGATCGGTCGAATGTCAACGGATGGCCCCATGACGACGCAGCGCCGACAATTCCGCATGCCGATTTCACGGTCCGGCCTTGTGACGAAAGATCACACCACCAGCCTCTGTAATATTGTCGACATCACCGAAGAGGGGCTGCAATTCTCTACAGATCTGTTTCTGTCCATGAGTGACACGGTCCGCATCGAATGTCAGCTGGATGCCGAGTGCATCATTCAATGCGAGATCGTCATCGCGCATGCAGAAGCACCCCACTACGGCGGTCGCATCATGCATTTGTTGCCGGAACACCAGCAACAGCTGGCGTTATTTATTCAGCGCTTGATCACCTCCAGCATGGCAGGGTTGTAACCATGCCTTGGTTGCATGCCGATGCGGCGCAGGCGAAAGACTCTTCAATGCAGGTCGTTCCCTTGCTCTGTCTCCTCGGAGTCGTCGCCTTGCTCAGTTCGATCACTCCCACCATGAAATATGTGTTTCAGCACAGCAGTCTCACGTTTCTCTCAATCGCGAGCGGACGCATTGTCATCGGCTTCTTGTTTCTTGCTGTGGTCACAGCTTGGTTCGATTGGAAAGGATTACAGTCGCTCACGATGGCCGATGGCGTTCGGTTTGGCGTTCTTGGCCTGCTCGGGGTTGGATCCTATGTTGTCGCGGCCTACGGACTTTCTTATACCAATGTGACCCACTATGCGTTGATTTATAGTCTTCTCCCCACGTTTACCGCCTTTTTCAGCTGGTGTATCTCGAAAGAGAGCCTGAGTGGGTCCAGTCTCTGTGGCATCGTGCTCTCCTGGACCGGCTGTCTGATGGCGTTAGTTCCCAACGTTGAGACTGGAACCATTGAAGTCGAATCAGGAGATCCCCTGGTCCTGCTGTTCACATTTATGATGGCCGCTCATCTTGTTCTCAGCATGCGCATGGTACGGAACCATGGGGTCCTTACCGCGAATACGGCCATGTTCGGCATTACTGCCGTCCTCATATCAGGTTGCACCGTTGCATGGGGCGAGCCGGCGCCGCCAGTTGATCTTTCGTGGACTGTTTGGGGCGCCGTGCTCTTCATCGGACTAGGGACCGCCAGCGTGTTCCTCCTGCGTTGTCGGTCCCTACAGTCCTTGGCGCCAGCGACGGTGGGCGCCTATCACAACTTCATACCAATCTGCACGATCGTCATTGCTCATTTGTCGCTAGGCGAACCCCTAGCTGCTCACACGATGATCGGAGCACTGGCAGTCCTGCTCGGGTCGGAATTAGTGCGAGGAAAGCCAATGTGGCCAGAGAAGAGATTGCTCCGCCTCAGAGTCGCAGCAGCAAGGCTTTCAGCTTCCGCTGGAATGTTGACGAAGGCAGAGCGGCTTCGCCCCTCGAAGGGGGGATACATTTAATCGGCCGCAGCGCGGTACACTACTCTATGGATGACATCAGGCCGTACCATCGAGGTCTCTACCGCCTGCCACTCATCTATCCTGCCATGTATTGTGTTACGTCGACGGTCGGAGAGGGCAAGGTCACCAATCTGTCGGCAACGGGATGCTCGATCGAAACTGATGAGCCGCTCTTCAAGCATCAGCGAGTAGCATTGCGCCTGTTGCTTCCTGACAGGTCGGAATCGTTGCCGATCGATGCGGCCGAGGTCAAATGGGTCGAGGGATCACGCGCCGGCGTGGAATTCGTTCAGATAGCTCGGGAAGCCAATTTGCGCTTACATTCGTTCGTCTGGGACAAGATGATCGAACGGATTCACTTCCTTCAGCAACAGCGCGCCGCTGCATCCTAGCTTGGCGCATCTTGCTTGTGGGCTTTTCCCATACTCGCCAGACAGAGTAGTCCGATACCGATCCACACCAATTCGCGGAAGCGCCGCAACAGGGCGAAGGTTATTCCGGTCACATCGGAATACCCGAAAGCCTTCAGCAACAGCAAATTGCCTCCGTCCTGCGCCCCCAGGCTTCCCGGAATAAAGAACGTCCCACCTTTGATGAAGACCGATAAGGCGCCGATGGCAATGGCCGACATCATGTGAGCTGGCCCCCCCAAATACGAAATAATCACATACACTTCCAAAGCTTCCGACAGCCATCCAAGAAGATAGAGACCAGTAGACGCATAGAAGGCCGAGCGGTGCCGTGTATAGAAATTGAGAATGGTCTCGTCCAGCGACCGTAATTTCTCCTCACGGGTTTCGAGAAAGGCAATGCGCAGTCCGAAGCTACGAAGGGTCTGCAAGATCCACATGAACAGCCCCCGCTTCTGAACGAAGATGAAGGCGGCAACCCCGAACAACAGTAAGGCAGCGGTGAGAAGGCCGGCGGCAGCGATTTGGCCAGATGATCCTTCCGCGCCCAACATCCAAAACGCCAACGCAATCCCGACGAGGATGAATACCACCTGAGCAAGCGTCATAATCGTCTTGGCGATCACGACTGAAGCGAGCCCTTCAACCATCGGGATCTGGTGTCTTTGGAGAAGATAGGCCTTGAGCGGCTCGCCCCCGACGTATGCGGTGGGCGTCGTCATGTTGACGACTTCGCCGGCCGTTCTGATCGCAAGAATTTTCCAGAAGGCGATTCCGTTTGCCGTTGAGCCAAGGGTGAGCCTCCACCCGTAAGCTTCGAACACGTACATCATAAAAGAAGGCATTAATATGACGAGAAGTGCGTCCGGGCTGAACTGGACGACCGCCTCGTAGATTCTTTCCGGACCAATATGCCAAATGAGAAGACCGAGCGTGAGAAACCCGAGAATCAACAGCAGATATCGCCACGCGCTATGAGGGGAGAATTGGCCAATCACACGGATGATCTGGTTGTGACAGCGGAAGGCCTGATGATCCAGACCATGAGCCCGGCGAATAGTATCGAACCAATGGCGGCCAGCCACAGAAATATTTCGAGCTTCCCGAACACCGCAAAGAGCAACACAACCACGGAAAAGTCCCTGCTCGCCACGTTCTTGAGCATGAAATCGGACCAGGCCGAGTGCAGAGGAGTTCTCCATTCACGAGCGCCCCTGATTCTCTGGGCCTTGCTGACCAACGAAAACGAAACCGCGTTACCGACAATGGAGGCACCTCCCAAAACAAGTGGGATCCACGCATCAACACCGTCGGCCGCGTTCCGATAGGCCCCAAAGGCGATGCCGCCGAAGATGGCCATGTGCACGACATTATCGAGGAAGATGTCTAACCAAGCCCCAAAGGGAGACTCAGTGAAGGTCAGGCGGGCAACCTCTCCGTCGCTACAGTCAATCACCGCCGCCAGCTGGAATAGAAGTGCCGCGCCTACACCTGCCGCGTACTCCCCGCCGTTCGGCGCGGGCGGCACTTCACGCCTACCAACCGTGCACGAAGAGGGGTCGAATCGCTTGGGAGACCGCTCGTCTTGTCGCCACACTCGGCGGTTTTCGGCTGCTCCCGCGCGGAGCGGGCCCGACACCAGAAGTCCAGGAGGCGCTCGCTCCCCACCTGCCTCCAGGTGCCACCTTCGCGGTCGCAGAGTCGAATGACTCGGGTCGCTACGTCGCCTTCATCGTGGACGGTCGCCTGCAGTTCCACGGCGTCGCGAAGATCGCGACGGAGCGGGCCGGTCGCGAGGCGCT
>Ga0081455_10000595_pt1 | contig 46866 bp, 40 predicted proteins | sample TabmetS3T2R1_FD_70207 | JGI IMG/M metagenome (GOLD analysis project Ga0081455, IMG submission 70207) | Tabebuia heterophylla rhizosphere microbial communities from the University of Puerto Rico - S3T2R1 | ecosystem: Host-associated > Plants > Roots > Rhizosphere ...
GGCGGTGGGAGAGCAGTAGACCGGCAGAGAAAGCTTCTGGCCCATCACGGTGACGGAGAGATCAACGTTCTCTACGCCGCGCAGGACGCGTGGTATGAGGTCACAGCTCTCGAAGGCTTTCGTATTACGCCGGTGGGTCACCTCGTCATCGGCGGCGCCGTCGATGTAATCGAATATTGGAGCGGGCAACCGTCGCTTGGCGAAGCGCCGGAAATCATGAAAGTCGTGACAATTATGCAGATGCATGCGCGCGCGCACCGTGTGAGAGGCTTCACCAAATCTCGCGTCACAGAGACCTCACAGCCAACCACGGAACCGGTCGCCGAGAGTACGCAAAAGGCTTGACACCTGCCATATCTGAGTCTGGCACGAATGCGACCTACGAGCGCGCGCTTGCGTTCGTGCCGGACAAACTCCAGCTCGAGATCGGCGACCGATCCGCCCTGGCCATTCCGTATAACTCGCTTTCCAAATCAGAACTCCTCGGCGCCACCACTTGAAACGACAATAGAGTATCGTTCGCAAGCGCTCACGCTCGCCACCCAACTGCCAAGCAAAGGAGCCCGGCATGAAAATCCTGGCGGCCAGCTATGGCTGAAAGACGCGATACAGGAGATAGCGTTCGAGTTCGCCTTCCCTGAAGGTCGAACTGAGCGGCTGGGTCGATACGCCCAGGCTCGGAATATCGTCTCGCAATTCCGACGTGCGTCGAGGACGCTCGCCGTCATTGTTGGGCCCATGTGACCTGATTCAATCGATTCATTCTCGATGCGGGAGCCCGCTGCGGCTAATGCGCAGCGAGTCATAGATCGGCGCATTGCCCAGCAGCGTCGGCACCAGCATGGCCACAAAGCAGGCCGCCAGCATCGGGAGCAGCATGGTAACGTTGCCGGTCATCTCGACCACCAGCGTGATGCCGGTCACCGGCGCGCGCACCACGCCGGCGAAGAACGCCGCCATTCCAACCACGGCGAATCCCTGCGGCACGATCTCGAACGCGGGAAAGGCCATGCGGCCCAGCATGCCGAAGCACAGCCCGAGCTGGGCGCCCAGCACGAGAAGGGGCGCGAACAGTCCGCCCGGTGTGCCGGCGGCGTAGGATACCGCGCCGAGCCCCGCACGCAGTATGAGGATGAAGGGAAGGACCGCGAGCGTCCCATGACCGTCGAGCGCGCTCTGAGTGAGCGGGTCGCCGCCGCCGACCAGCTCGGGCGCGAACCAGGCGAGCACGCCGACTGCAGCGCCGATCAGTCCGGCGCGCAACTCCACCGGGCAGCGGCGGAAATACGCGGCGCCGGCGATCGCTGCCAGAATCATCCAGTTGTAGGCGGCGGCCAAGAGCCCGGCGACGGCGCCCAGCGCCAGGTGCAGCGGCATGGTGGCGGCCGAAGGATAGGGCAGGACGCCCACATGGAAGTCCGGGGCATCGCCCAAAGCGAGGCGGGAGACGAAAATCGCGCCGCTCGAGGCGGCGACGGCGGCAATTGCCATGCGTGGCTCGAATCTGCGCACCAGCTCTTCCAGCACGAACACCGCGCCCGCGGTGGGCGCGTTGAAGGCGGCGGCGAGGCCCGCACCGGCGCCAGCCGCGAGCAGCACTCGCGCATCCGGCCACGTTCGACATGCGAGTCTGCCGACCATATGCGCGATGCTCGCCCCCATCTGCACGCTCGGTCCTTCGCGCCCGAGCGCCAGCCCGGCGCCGATCGCGAGGAGGCCGCCGAAGAACTTGACCGGCAGCATCCTGAACGGCGCCGGCGGCACCTCCTCGCGCAGCACCGCTTCGGCATGAGGAATGCCGCTGCCGGAGGCTTCCGGCGAGAAACGCCGCACGAGCCAAGCTGCGATCGCGACCGCGGCGGCGCACGTGGCGATCACCAGCACGAAGCCTCCGATCGGCGTGCCGTGCGACCAGGCGATCATCGCATCGCGCCAGCCGTCAGCGCGGGTGAGCGCGAACCGGAACAGAGCGCCGATGGCGCCCGCACCCGCCCCCACGACGCACGCCAGCAGTGCCAGCACCAGCAGGCTGCCCTCGCGATCCTCACGCTCGAGGCTCATCTACCTTCCTCGTAGCCCGTTGGTTCATCCGGAGGGTGCCAAGTGGAGGCTAAAATACTCTCCCACATGGCTCTGAAAAGCCGGCGTTGGCGTCCCCGCGGATGATGCGGATGTCCGCGTCACGGTGCTGTGGCTTGACGCAGCCTCGATGCCAACACTCGTGCGCCACGACGTTGAACTATGACTCGCGGCAGCTGTGCTTGCCCTGCGGGGTGCGCACAAAAAACATTCGGGCGAATTTTGCGGCCTAGGCGGCCGGCGCGCAGCAACGCCGACTGCGGTGGCTAATGATCGTGTAGAAGCGTTCGGCTTTTTGCGGGCTTCGGCTCAAGCCGACGGGCCACTTGTAAGCAGCGCGTCACTAAAGATTAGAAGGCCAGGGCAAAGATCAGGTTCGGAAATCGTCGTTTTGTCGCGTGCCTGGTTGCAATGCTTTTTCGGCCTGCTCGCAAAGAGCGGCCAGCGACGGAGACGGAGGGCCCATTCGCTCGTCGTATTCGGCCCGCAGCGCTCGACCGAGCGCCATTAACCACGCCGCGGGTTTTTCAGACTTCATGCCGCTGCGCTCATGCATGGTTTGACACCTTAAATGATTGGGGCGGCCCCACACCTTAATAAAGCACTTCGAGGAACCGTTTCGTTCCGAGGATAATCACGCCGCGTTAACGCCGGACTTAACGGCTGTGGCCGAAACGCAACAGCTTCATGATCAAAAATTTGGATGAAAAATCTGGGAACGGTTTTGCAGGTACCCCGTTGATGGGCGGGACGTGATCATAGGGGACAGCCATGAGTATCGCTTGCACCCATCCGGGTCGGGCTGCCGCTTCGCCCACGCAGACAGCGGCACGCGAAAATTTCTCCGATGAAGCTCTGATCAAGCGGATCGCGGCAGGAGATCGCCTCGCGATGCAGACGTTGTTCGCACGTCATCGCGTCGCGGTTTACCGGTGGCTGCTCCGCCTCGTGAAGGAAGAGGCTCTTGCGGAAGATTTGCTGAGCGAGGTGTTCCTCGACGTTTGGCGGCAGGCTGCCTCCTTCGAGGCGCGCGCTTCGGTCTCGACCTGGCTCCTCGCGATCGCTCGCTATAAAGCCTTCTCCGCGCGCCGGCGCCGGACGGAACTCGAATGGGACGACGACCTCGCGCTCAGCGTTGCGGACCCTGCGGACGGTCCAGACTCCGTTCTGGAGAAGAAGACGCGGGCAGAGCTCGTGCGCCAGTGCCTCGCCAGATTGTCGCCCGAGCATGGCGAGGTCATAGATCTCGTCTACTACCACGAGAAGTCGGTTGGGGAGGTTGCGCGGATCGTCGGAATTCCCGAAGCCACGGTTAAGACGCGCATGTTCTATGCCCGCAAAAAATTGGCGGAGTTGGTGGCGGGCGCGCAGCACATGCATCTCGGTTGAGCCATGTTGCAATCGGAACTCCCGTTGGCAGTTGGTTAACCAGACCTCGCGTCGCCAATCTATGCCTTCGCGAGACGGCGTGCGGCGCGCCTGTCACGGAGAAGCAACCCGAGCACGATCGTGAGATTGAAGATGTTCCACACCACGGCGTTGACAAACGTCGCTCGGTAGGAGCCCGTTACGTCGAAGATAGCACCCGACATCCATCCACCCAGTGCCATGCCGAGCAAAGTTGCTCCGACCACTATCCCAACCCTCGCGCCAGCCTCGGTCGGTGAGAAATATTCTCGCACGACGATCGCGTACATTGGTATGAGCCCCCCTTGGAACAGCCCGTACGTGCCTGAAATCACGTAGAGCGACACAAGCCCGTCGAATACGGCGTAGGGCAGCACCGTCACCGCTTGCAAGGTTGAAACCAGAAACAGGGTCTTGAGCCCGCCGATGCGGTCGGCAATGAGCCCGCATAGAAGCCGGCTGATGACGCCCAGTCCCAGCATCAGCGATAGCATTTCGGCGCCGCGCGCGGGGCCGTAGCCGAGATCGCCGCAATACGCGACGATCTGGATTTGCGGCGTCACCATTGTCACGCAACAGCAGACACCTGCAATCATGAGCAGCGTCTGCAGTGCGCTCTGAGATAGACCAAGTCTTTGTTGCGCCTCCCACGCAGCCGTTCCTGTCGTGATGGCTTCGCTCACGGGCGAGGGCGGTCTGAGCGCTAGAAATGCGAGAGGCAACATCGTGACGGCGCAGAACAGACCTATTCCCATATGGGTGTCTCGCCAGCCGGCGGTCGCGATGAAGTATTGCTCGACCGGCGGCCAGACGGTGCCCGCGAGATAACTGCCACAGGACGCGACGGCGACCGCAGTGCCGCGCCGGCGCGTGAACCAATGGGAGATGTCGGCCATGACCGGCGCAAACGTGGCGGAGCTGCCGACCCCGATCACCCCGTACGCGACGGCGAACTGCCAAACCGATGCGGAGAAGCTTGACGCTGCATAGCCGAGACCGAGCATGACCGTCCCAGCAGTGACAGGCACGACGATGCCAAAACGGTCGGCAAGGCGTCCCATCATGGCTCCGCCGAAGGCAAAGCCGGTCAACGCGAAGGTGAATGGCAATGATGCGTTGGCGCGATCGATACCGAATTCGGCTTGGACCGCTGGCAGCGCGACAACCGAAGACCACATGCCCACACAGCCAATGGTGCCGAGCAGAAGCGATGCGGCGAGGCGAACCCAGGCATACGGCGAGTCTCTCATGCTGTGGTCGAATCCGTCGCCGTTGCTCGATCTCCTCCAGGCGCACGAACGTCGAAAGCCACGAAGGCTTGCCAGTGCGGGCAGGTTGGATGGTAATCACCAGTGGCCTGGCAAAAAGGTCCACTTTTCACTAGTGATACAGACCACTCGGAGATGCTGATCGCGCCCGACAGCTCAGGAACGCCGGGCGCGTCAATCGAATGCAAATGAAGGCTCCGGCTGACGGCGGTCCAAGGACCGAATTGCACCTTGATCAGTGCTGAGCAGGACGAAGCGGCAGCGAAGGCGTGTCATGCGAGCGAACGGCTGGACCGAGCTTTATGACTGGCACATCGATCGCGCGAGCAACACGCCGATCTTTCGCCAAATCTACCTCCAGGCTCGCGCGGCAATTCTGTCTCGGACGTTCTCGGCCGGAGCCAAGCTCCCTTCCACGCGCGAGCTCGCGTCTCGGCTCCGCGTCGCGCGCGCGTCGGTCGTTGCCGCATATGAGCAGTTGTTTGCGGAGGGCTACCTTTCCGGGAAAATCGGCTCGGGGACCTACGTCTCCTTCGATCTGCCCGAGCCGGTGGACAGGTGTGCACCGAACAATGGCACACCGCGCAATAGAAAACGCAGAACCTATCGGGGCAGAGCGCTCGCCATTCGCGAATTCCCCGAGGCGTCGCTGCAAGACAACGATCGACCGTTCAATACCGGACGCACGCTGGTCGACGCACGTACGCTCGCGATCTGGCGGACGCTGACAGGGCGATGCTTGCGCGCATTCGGGGATCGCGAGCTAATGTACTCCGATCCGCGCGGGTCAACCGACTTGCGCAAGGCGATATGCGAGTACCTGCAGGTGGCGCGGGCCGTGCAATGCACTCCCGACCAGATCATCGTGACTTCGGGCACCCAGCAAGGCATCGACATTGCGATCCGTGTCCTGCTCCGTCCCGATGATGAGGTGTGGGTTGAAGACCCCGGCTATCCGTTGACGCAGCACGCGCTCGCCATGGCCGGCGTGAAGTTGCGTCCCATTCCAGTCGACGCCCAAGGAATCAATGTGCGTGCCGCGATGAAAGCCGCGCCGAGAGCCGCCGCAGCGGTGGTGACGCCGTCGCACCAGTTCCCCACCGGCGTGGTGCTCTCAATGGCGCGCCGGCTCGAGCTCCTTACCTGGGCGCGAGAGACCGGTGGTTGGATCATCGAGGACGATTACGCCAGCGAATTCCGGTATTCGGGCCGGCCACTGGCCTCGCTTCAAGGGTTGGACGACTGCGAGCGCGTCATCTATTTCGGAACGTTGAACAAGACTCTCTTTCCCGGATTGCGCATCGGCTATGCAGTGGTCCCGCCGCCCCTGCTGAAGGCATTCACGAACGCGCGTTGTCTGATGGATCGTCAGCCGCCTACGCTGCAACAAGCCGTCTTGGCTGAATTCATGCAGGAAGGGCACCTCGCCGCGCACGTTCGGCGATTGCGCCTCGCGTATCGCGATCAGCGCGATCTTCTGGTGGCAGAATTATCCCGTTGCGCGCGGGCTTATCTCACGGTGCAAGCGCCGGATCAGGGAATGTATCTGGTCGCAAACCTGCGGCAGGGTCTTCGCGACATCGATGTCGAAGCAGCCGCCCGGCGAAACGGTTTAGTCGTGCGAGCGATGAGCCCGCTATACAAGAAAGCCACTCCGCGGTCGGCACTCATGTTGGGATTTAGCGGCTATGCGCGCCAACGCATCTTGCCCGCCGCCGCCTCGCTCGGTCGAGTTCTGCGGATGCAAGCAGCGTGACGAATGACCGTCACGACAACGCCGGGGACAAGTCGTCGCACGGACGTAGGTCATCTGCGAATTTCGAGGCAGTGGCGCGTCGGGCCGCCATGAATCGGACGGCAATCGAGCGCAACACGCTCCAATCCAACGTCACCGCACGGATCCACGTGCTCGAAACCATCCACGCCGCCGCTGTTCCCGTGGAACCTACTTACGCGCGGCCGGTTTTCAGTAACACGACTCGGGTCGCAGCGTGCGCGTACTGGTCATCGGAGCGGGTGGATTTATCGGGTCTGCTGTCACGGCGAGGCTTGCCGCGGATGGTCATTCGGTCGTTGCCGCTTGCCGGGCAGCGCGGCGGCCCACCGGTCTAACCCTCGACCGTGTCGCTGTCGTGCGAGTTGACGTCGCGCGCAATACAGCGCCGGACGACTGGCTTCCTCATCTCGATGGCATCGATGCGGTCGTGAACTGCGCCGGCGTCCTGCAGGATAGCCCCGGCGAATCCGCGTCAGCCGTCCACGTCGACGGCGTTGCAGCGCTGGCGCAGGCTTGCGAGCGCGCCGGCGTTCGCCGGATCGTGCACCTCTCCGCGGTCGGCGTGGACCTGGAAACTCCCAGCGAATTTTCGCGTACCAAGCTGCGCGGCGACCAGGCGATCATGGCGCGCGATCTCGATTGGGTCATCTTGCGCCCTTCGGTCGTCGTCGGACGCGGCGCGTATGGAGCAAGCGCGTTGCTGCGCGGGCTTGCCGCGCTGCCCGTGGCGCCCGTCGTGCCGCAAACCGCTCCGCTGCAAGTCATTCAGCTGGACGATCTCGTCGAGGCAATCATATTTTTCCTGCGTTCCGATGCGCCGGCGGGGGTCGCTGTCGATGCGGTCGGTCCGCGACAGTGGTCGTTCCGGGAACTCGTGCGGCTGTTTCGGCGCTGGCTGCGCTGGCCGCCCGCGCGCGAGGTCGAGCTCCCCGCGTGGGCGATGCAGGCTCTCTATCGATTAGGCGATTTCGCAGCCCTGCTTGGCTGGCGCACGCCGCTGCGCAGCACGGCCGGACGCGAGATCGCGCGCGGCGCGATCGGCGATGGAACGAAATTCATGCAGCTCACAGGCATCGTCCCGCGCGACTTGGAGGGGACGCTCGCGCGGGAAGCGGCGCCGGTGCAGGAGCGCTGGTTTGCCGCGCTTTATATCCTCAAGCCGCTGGTCTTCGCCGTGCTCGCGCTGTTCTGGATCTCGACCGGCGTCATTGCGCTTGGGCCGGGGTGGGTAGACGGAATGGCAGTCCTGCGCGAAGGCAATGTTGACGAAAGCACGGCGAGCCTGGTGATCGTTGCCGGAGCACTCGCCGATATTGTGATCGGAGTGGCGATCGCGGTCCGTCCTTTGGCGCGCTACGGCCTCATTGCCGCGCTGGTGATCTCGGTCACCTACGCCATCATCGGCACGGTTCTGGTGCCGCGGTTGTGGACCGACCCGTTGGGGCCGATGCTCAAGATTTGGCCGGTCATGGTACTCAACGTGGTGGCGCTGGCGATCCGCGATGCCCGCTGAAGTTTATCTCGTCCTGAAGTTCCTGCACGTGATCGGCGCGGCTGTGCTCCTCGGCACCGGAGCCGGCATCGCGTTCTTTATGTTATTGGCGCACCTGACGCGCAGAGCCGAGATCATCGCGGCGGTCGCACGTATCGTGGTGATCGCCGACTTCATTTTCACCGCCAGCGCCGTCGTGGCTCAGCCCGTCACGGGAATCCTGCTCGCCTTCACGCTCGGATACTCGTTGTGGGAAGGATGGATCTTCTGGTCGATCATGCTTTACCTGTTCACCGGCGCCTTCTGGTTGCCCGTCGTCTGGATGCAGATGCGCATGCGCGACCTCGCGGCCGCCGCAGCGCGCGAGCGATCGGTTTTGCCGCCGGCGTACTTCACCTTGTTTCGCACCTGGTTCGTGTTCGGGTTTCCGGCCTTCGGCGCGGTTGTGGCGATCTTTTGGCTCATGATCGCCCGACCCGAGCTCAAGCTGCTGACGACTGCCTGATCGTGGGCCGCCTCATCGCTAACGTCGATGTTGAATGTGAGCGCGCGGTGCTCGAAGCCGTCGCCGCTGGCTTTCTGCGAACGCTTCCGGCGATGTTACCCTGGCAACCCACCAGTCCTTCAGGGCAAGATCCTCGGCATAGGATTCAGCGTCTCTCCTATCGGCGAACAAGCCGACAATTTGGAAGCCGTCCGCAGGGCTGCCGCATATCAAGATGGTCATGGGCATGTGATCGCTACGGTCTTAGGCCGCTTGCGAAATGCATCGCGTGCGCTGGGTCAGCAGTTCGCTGCAACGTGCGTCGGGTGATGGAAAGAGACCCGCCGCCATCTGCGCCCCGGGGGGAATCCGGGAGATAGTGCCAGATTAATGGCTTCGGCCGATGTGATGGCCATCACGAAATGGTCGATTTTGGACGCTTCCTTCACATGTGACCGATCTTCTTTGGGTCATCACCCCGCAAGCGAGGCGCCGCCCGATGGTCCCTAGGCCTGCAATGATCAGGGACCAGGACCGGATCGAGATCCGGCTGACGCGGGAGGCCGAATACCGGCTTCCGTTCACCTTCATCGAGGCGCTGAACGAGGGAACGCTTTTCGATCGTCCGGCGCATGTTTTCCGCGATGCGGCCCGGCAGCACCGGTTGTTTCACGTCGTGAACCGGACCACCGAAAACATTCTCGGGACCGGGGTCGTTCAACTCACCTCGGGCGGAGGCAAATCGCCCACCCAGGCCGAGGTCGGCGGCCTGTTGGTTCACCCGGCCGCACGCGGCTTCGGCATCGCTTCGCTTCTGGTGAAGGTGATGATGGTCTACGCCATCAAGGAAAGCGGGCGCGATGCGCCGGATGAGGAGTATCTCGCCCACGTCGTCGATGGCAATGGCGGCCCCCTGCACGCGCTGCTCGAGGCCGGCTTTCGGCCCGCGGGACATGTCGATATCCACCGCGGCGACATCGACGCGGTGATCGACCACATGCTCAAGGACGGAGAGTCCGCAGTTCGTCTGCAGGCCTTCGTCTTCGACCGTCAAGCGGTGGGAAAGCTGGTCTTGTCGCTTTGGACGTTCGTGCGCGAGCACCGCGGCCGGATCACGCGATCAGACGGAGCAGACGATGTCCGGGTGACGGTCGATTTCTCGCACGTGATCCCACCCGCCCACCTGGATGCGCAGGTCGAGCGGCTCAAGCGCAACAGTGGTTTCTAGAGCGTGATCACTTTAGATGGAGTCGCTCGCCTCCCCCTGTCATGCCCCGCGAAAGCGGGGCATCCAGTAATCAGAGAGAGTCTGTGGTTACTGGATCGCCCGCTTTCGCGGGCGATGACGACGGACACGGCGACGGACGCAAGATCGCACAAATCCGAGGCAATAAGTGCGAGCGTTGATGCCCGCGGCCGGGTAAAATGACGAGCCCCAATCCAGGCGGAGTTTAGCCGGAGACATGGACGTGCAAAGAGCGCTTTCCCCTCGATCCCTCGCATCCCGCCGGCGCTTTCTCGGCACGGCCGGCGCGGCGAGCCTGACGCTTTCGCCGCTCAGCGCACTCGCCGACGCAATGGTCAAGCTTCCCTTGCCGGGAGGACCGGACGAGCGGTCCATCACCACCGCCTTTCCGCAGAAGGGAGCGCTGATCCTCCAGCGCACCCGGCCGCCGCTCCTGGAAACGCCGTTCGAAGTGTTCGACCAATCGGTGTTGACCCCGAACGACAAGTTTTACGTGCGTTGGCACTGGTCGCTTATTCCAAGCACCGTCGACGTGAACAGTTTTCGGTTGGCGGTGCGCGGCCACGTGAATCAAAGCCTGTCGCTGTCGCTCGATGAGCTCATGGCGCTGCCGCGGGCGGAGCTTGTCGCCATCAATCAATGCTCGGGCAATTCGCGCGGTTATTTCCAGCCGCGCGTGCCCGGCGCGCAGTGGTCGCACGGCGCCATGGGAAACGCGCGCTGGGCCGGGGTCAGGCTCAAGGACGTGCTCGATCGCGCCGGGGTCAAATCCGGCGCGATCCAGGTTCGCTTCAACGGCATGGACGAGGCCATTGTGCCGGACGCGCCCGACTTCATGAAGTCGCTCGCCATCGATCATGCCCGCGACGGTGAGGTCATGCTCGCCTATGCGATGAACGGGGAGCAGCTCCCGTTACTCAACGGATTTCCGCTCCGCCTCATCGTGCCCGGCTGGTATTCCACCTACTGGGTCAAGATGCTCAACGACATCGAGGTGCTCGACCAACCCGACACCAATTTCTGGACGAAGAGCGCCTATACGATTCCGGATACGCCGCACGCCAATGTGCGGCCCGGAGAAACCGACTTCAAATCGGTCCCGATCAGCCGGATGGTTCCGCGCTCCTTCATCACCAACATCAAGCCGGGCGACGCGCTGCAGGCCGGCGCGCCCACGATCGCACGCGGCATCGCCTTCGGCGGCGATACGGGCGTGGCGCGCGTCGATTTCTCCAGCAACGGCGGCAACAGCTGGCAGCAAGCCGAACTCGGCAACGATGAAGGCAAGTACAGCTTCCGCCGGTGGCGCTTCCGCTTTACCGCGCCGGGGCGGGGATCGCAGGTGCTGATGGTGCGATGCACCAGCAGCAGCGGCGAGACACAGCCCAACACGCCCTATTGGAATCCAAGCGGGTTCATGCGCAACGTCATCGAGCAGACGCCGGTCGTCGTATCCTGAGGAGGAGAAGATGTTGCGCCAGGCGCTGCTGACCGCCCTCATCGCTGCCGCTGCGCTGGTCCCGCGCGGCGCGCATGCCGAGGAAAAATTGGTGCTCAAATCGGTGACCGCCGATCTGCCCTTCGGCGACCGTATGTTCCCGGACGGCCCGGGTTCGGAGGCGGTCAACAACAATTGCCTGGCGTGTCATTCCGCCGGCACGGTGCTCACGCAGCCGGCGCTCTCGAAGGAGCAATGGCAGCACCAGGTCGAAAAGATGCGCACCGCTTACAAGGCGCCGATCGATCCAAAAGACGTCAACGCCATCGTCGACTATCTCGTCGGTCTCGGCAAAGCGAAGTAAGCAGGGCGATTGCCGACTAAAGCATGTTCGTTCTGCTTGAAGCATTTTAGCGCCGCGTACTCGGTGCATTCCCTCCCCCGCTTGCGCTGATTGCACTCCACACGAACACGCTCTAGCTCCCCAGAAACGCCGTTCCCCAGCACCCTCTTCGGATGATCTCGGCGGTCTCGCGCTTGGCAATATCGAGCACCGCCTTCATCTCTTTCGTGAATGGTCGCTCATTCGACCAGGCGATGAACAGCGTGCGACGGACCGGCGGATCCACGATGCGCAGAATCGCCAGCCGCCGGGCAGCGAGCTCCTCCATCATTTCTCCGCGTGGCAGGATGGTGTAGACCCCGCCCGCCTCGGCGAACTGCTTCAACCCGACGATCGATTCGACCTCGATGCGCACGCGCGGCGCACATCCGATCGACTGCATGATCTGCTCGACCGCAAGCCGCAAACCGTGCAGACGGCTGGGCAGCGCCAGCGGCAGCTCGGCCATCTCCGCCAGCGAAATGTGCTCGCGCTCGCTGAGCGGATCGCCGGGCGCGCATACCAAAAAATGCTCTTCGGTGGCCAGCGGCTCCGTGCGCAGCACGTCGCTCTTGAGCGTATGGTCGTAGATGACGCCGAGGTCAAGCCGACCGCGCAGCAGCCATTCGATGATGAAGCCCGTCCATCCATCGATGATGCGCAGCGAGACCTCCGGCAGTTCGTGTTGTACCCGCTGCACCAAAATGCGGGTGAGCGCCTGGCTGATGGACAGCGGCATGCCGAAGTCGATTCGACCGCCGGGCGAGCGCGACAGCGCCTGGACCTCGAATTGCGCGCGGTCGAGTTCGCGCAGCACGCTTCTCACCCGCTCGCGAAAGAACGCGCCCGCGTTGGTCAGCACGATGCCGCGCCCGCTGCGCGCAAACAGCTGCACCCCGAGCTCGCGCTCGAGCTTGCGCATGTGGCGCGTCAGCGCCGGCTGTGCAACGCGCAGACGGTCGGCAGCCTTGGTCACGCTTTCGAGGTCGCTGACTTCCACGAAATACTGCAATTGGCGCAGGTTCATGCGGCGAATTCCTAACAGCGGTGATATCCAAGACGAACGGTTTGCTGCCCAGGGCTATGAGCTGGAACCTCGTCTCATATCGATTCCGGCATGAATCGCCGGCGGAATCAATATTTGTCGGCCGTGCCCGGCGGACCTACCATCGAGCCTGCAAGCGCAGACGGCGGCGCGCCGGGCGGCGTGAAGCTGGACGGCGACGGCTTGCCGAATGTCACGCGCGGCGTCTCAGATCGAGTCGACGCCGACGTTCCGTGTGCTGCGCAAATTCAATAGGCGTATGAGGGCCCGCCATGCCTCGCAGAATCGTCGATCTGTCGGTGACGCTCACCAACAATATGCCGGCGCACAAATTCTTTCCGCGGCCGGTGATCCTGCCCCAATTCACGCACGACGAGATGGAGACTTGGGGCAATGGTACGCCGGAGGATCCGCTGGGCGGCTGCACCACATTCATCTCCATGATGGACCACGTCGGCACGCACGTCGACGCGTTCGTTCACGTCAAACGCGGTGGGGCGAGCATCGACCAGATGCCGCTCGATATGTTCATGGGCAAGTCGGTATGCCTCGACCTGCGGCATATTCCCGACCTCGGCGACATCGACACCAAGGACCTGGAAGCCGCCGAGAAAAAAGCCGGTGTGAAAATCGACGGCCACATCGTGCTCATCTGCACGGGCCTGCATAAGCGGCACTTTCCGACCGACAAGGTGGTGTGGTCCAATCCGGGAATTACTGCCGAGGCGACCCACTGGCTGGCGGACCGCTCGCGCGTGCATGGCGTCGAGGGCCCGTCCACCGACAAGCCGAGCCACAACCTCTTTCCCAATCATCGGGTCTGCCGCGACCGCGGCATCACCCACTACGAATGGCTGTGCAATCTCGAGGAGCTACTCGGCAAGGGAGAGTTCGAGTTCAGCGGACTGCCGCTGCGCATCGGCAACGGCAGTGGCTCGCCCGTCCGTGCAGTCGCATTTCTCGATTGATCGGGCCTGGCATCCGGCTTTGCTTTGCACGCAAACGGAAGGGACAGGAGAGCGGCGCAGTTCCGGCACTCACATGTCTGACGACTTCGCCTACATGTCCGCGCTCGACTTGCGCCGTCTGATCCGGAGCAAGGAAGTCTCTCCCGTCGAGATCGTCGAGAGCACGCTCCGCCGCGTCGAGGCATTGCAGCCGGTGCTCAACCCGTTCGTGACCATCACCGCCGATCTCGCCCTCGACGCCGCCAAGCGTGCCGAGCAGCGCGTCATGCGCGGCGAAGATGATGGGTTGCTCACCGGCATTCCGCTCTCGATCAAGGACCTTACCGCCGTCAAAGACGTCCGTTTCACCTCCGGCTCACGCACGTTGGCCGATTTCGTGGCGCCGATTGACGCGCCGGCCGCCGAGCGCGTGAAGGCGCACGGGGCGGCGATCATCGGCAAGACCACCACGACCGAGTTTGGCTGCAAGGCGTCAAGCGACAGCCCGCTCACCGGCCTCACCCGCAACCCATGGAACCTGGAGAAGACGACCGGCGGCTCGTCCGCCGGCGCCGGTGCCAGCGTCGCGGCCGGCATCACGCCATTCGCGCTCGGTACCGACGGAGGTGGATCGATTCGCATTCCATCCTCGTTTTGCGGACTGTTCGGGATCAAGGCGCAGTTCGGCCGCGTGCCGGTGCACCCGGCCGCCGCCACCCCCACGCTCGCGCATGTGGGACCGATGGCGCGCACCGTGCGCGACGCCGCGCTGCTGCTCGCCGCCGTATCCGGCTATGATGCGCGCGACCCCGCCAGCGTCGCTGCCGAGGTGCCGGATTATCTCGGTGCCTGCGATCAGCCGGCCAAAGGGCTGCGCGTCGCTTGGAGCCCGACCCTCGGCTACGCTCGCCCGATTGCGGAAGTGGTCGAAATCGCCGGGCGGGCCGCAGCGGCCTTCGAACAGCTCGGCTGCACGGTCGAACAGGTCGACAAGGTGTTCGACGATCCGATCGAGCTGTGGATGGCGGAGTTCTATGCCGGTGTGGGTACCCGCCTCAAGAAACCGCTGGCCGAGCACCGCGACCTTCTCGATCCGGCCGTCGCTGAAGTTCTCGATCGAGCGCTCGACCAGTCGCTCGACCAGTACTATGCGCGGGTGTTCGAGCGCTACGAATTCCGCGACACGGTGCGGCGCTTCTTCGATTGCTTCGACCTGCTGATGACACCGACGACGCCAACTCCCGCCTTCGAGGTCGGGCGCAACCTGCCGGTCGAGTTCGACGGCGAGAGCATCGTCGGCTGGGTCGCCTACTATCCGGTCAATCTGCGCGGCGTGCCAGCGGCCTCGGTGCCGTGCGGGTTCACCCGCGCCGGCCTGCCGGTCGGGTTGCAAATCGTTTCCAAGGCGCTGCACGAGACCGACATCCTGCGCGCGGCGGCTGCATTCGAGGCGGCGCGGCCGTGGTCGCACAGAAAGCCGCCGGCAGCGCACGAGCCCCGCGCAAGCGCCGCAGCCGAGCCTGCACGCATCGGGACATGAACAGCTTCAAATGGAGGTTGGCGATGACAGGGACTGGACACATGCGGGTTGCTGCCGCCGTGCTGGCAGCCTCCTTCTGGACATGGGCGCCGGCGCAAGCGCAGGAGCCGATCAAGATCGGGTTTGCCGGCGCGCTCAGCGGGCCGGCATCGTTCGTCGGCGTCGAGATCAAGCGCGGCGCCGAGATCGCCATCGACGAGATCAATGCCAAGGGCGGCATCGGCGGCCGCAAGCTCGTGCTGGTCTCGCGCGATGACGAGCACAACCCGGTCAAGACTGTCGCGCAGTATCGCGAGCTTGTGGAGCGCGAGAAGGCCGTGGCCATCGTCGGCGCGACCAACAGTGCCTCGATGTTGGCGGTGGCGCCGATCGTGAACGATACGCTCAAAGTCCCCGTGATCTGCCCGGCGACCGATGCCACGGCGATCACCGAAAACGACGCCCAGAAGCAAGGGCGGGACAACTATCTGTTCCGGGTCGGCATGTATGGGACAGGCCAGGCGAACTTCATGGTCGACACCATGGTCAAGAAGTTCGGCCATACCAAGGTTGGTCTGCTCACCTGGACCGGCGGCTGGGGCGTGACGGGACGCGGCGAGCTGCAGCGCCGGCTCAAGGAGAACGGGCTTGCTCCGGTCGCGGACGAGACGTTCGACAACAACGACACCGACATGACGCCGCAAATCATCAAGCTCAAGAACGCGGGCGCCCAGAGCATTCTTAATTACGCGCTGGTGCGCGAGAACACCTTCGTCGTGCAGACCAAAGAAAAGCTGAGGGACAATACGCCTTACGTTTCAGCCTGGGGCATCGCCGGTCCTGCCTTCTGGAAGGCGGCGGGCGCAGCCGGCGAGGGTGTCCTCACCAGCACGACGGTGACGATCGACGGGCCGCAGCCGCCCGAGCGCACGGCCTTCGTCAACGAGTACCGCCGCCGGCACAACCAGGATATGGATGCCGCCGTCTTCGCGGTCGGCGCCTACGATGCAGTCTACCTGTTCAAGGCCGCGATCGAACGCGACGGCGCGGAGCCGCAGAAGATTCGCGCGGCGCTCGAGAACATTCCGGAGTTCAAGGGCCTGGTGAAGCACTTCACGCGACCGGTGTTCACTCGCGATCGCCACAATGCGGTGACCGAGGAGGACATGGTCATGACGCGCTGGACCAACGGCAAGATGCTCGAGGTCAAGTTCGATGCCAAAGGTCCTCATGTCGAGATCGACGCCCAGACCAAGAAGTATCTCGACAGGTCCAACTTGACTCTGCTGTGAGCAGGAGCTCCGCCGGGCGCGCTGGCGCGCGCCCGGCATCCTGGCGGCCGCGCGCGCGGCCCTCGCCGGCATTCGCGGCACCGCATGTACTTCTTCTTCCAGATTGCGCTTAGCGGCATCGCCACCGGTGCGATCTACGGACTGATCGCGGTCGGATACAGTCTCACCTACATGACCACGAAGGCGCTGAACTTCGCCCTCGGCATGTGGGTGATGCTCGGCGGCATGCTCACCTATTCGTTGATCGTCCTGCACGCGTTCCACCCGCTGGCGGCGCTTGCGATTGTCGTGGCCGCGCTATTTGCGCTCGGAATTGTCGCCGAACGATTTTCCGTCATGCCGTTTCTGCGCGCCGGCAGCGACGTGTGGGTGATGAGCACGCTGGCCGTCGGATTTCTGATGATCGATCTGGCCGAGATCGTCTGGGGGCGCAGCCCGACGCCGGTACCGCCGCTGCTCGGCAAGAATCCGATCTATATCGGGCCGGTGGCGGTGCTGCCCCAACAGCTCCTCATCATCGCGGCCGCATGCGTGACTTTCATCGCGCTCGACCTGTTCTATCGCAGGACGCTGCTCGGCAAAGCGTTCAGAGCCGTCGCCCACAGCGGCGAAACGAGCAGCCTCATGGGCATCGATACCCGCCGCGTGCAGGCGGTTTCGTATGCGGCGGCGGCCGCACTCGCGGGGTTCGCCGGTTTTCTGGTGGTGCCGCTGACGCTCGCCGAACCGCAGCTCGGCACCGTGCTCGGCCTCAAGGCGTTCGCCATCGCCATCATTGCCGGGCTCGCGGCGCCGCGCGGAATTCTCATCTGCGGGCTCGCCTACGGCGCGCTTGAAGCGCTGATCTCCGGCTACTTCTACACCGGCATTCGAGACATTCTCGGCTTTTCACTCATGATCCTCGCACTCTTTCTCAAGCCTGAAGGCTTGTTCGGCAAGCCGGTCGAGGAAAGGGCATGACCGAGCGAGGGGTCCCTTGGCTCGTCGGGCTCGCTCTCGCGGCGCTCATCATTCTGCCGGCCTTTGTCCCAGGCACCTATTACAGTTTCCTCGGCATCGTCGTGTTCATCTACGGAATCGTTGCCGTCGGTCTCAATATCCTCGCGGGCTATGCCGGGCAGTTCTCGCTCGGACATGCGGCGCTCATGGCGATGGGCGCCTACACCACGGCGCTATTGACCAAGGCGCTTGCGCCGCTGCCATTCTTCGCGGCGACGGGCCTGCACATCTGGTTCGGCGTCGTCTTGGGAACGCTGGTCGCGGCCGCCTTCGGCGCGCTGTTGGCCTTTCCCGCGCTGCGCGTGCGGGGGCCCTATCTCGCAATGGTGACGATCGCGTTCGGTTGGGTGATCTTCAAGATCCTGCAGGAATGGGTGTCGGTCACCGGCGGCGATCTCGGCCTGTCCTCGATTCCGAAGGCGCAGCTCGGTCCGTACCTGTTCGACACCGGCAGCTTCTACTACGTCGTGCTCGGTCTCTTCGTGGCGGCGCTCATGATCCAGCGCCGACTGATCAACTCCGAGCTCGGCCTTCGCATTCTCGCCATCAAGCACAGCGAGATCGCGGTCTCGTCGGTCGGCATCAATGTCTACCGGCTCAAAGTGCTTGTATTCGTGATCAGTGCGGCTTTTGCCGGCTTCGGCGGCACGCTCTTCGCACACCAGCAGAATTACGTCAGTCCGGACAATTTCCAGTTCTTCAGCTCGGTGTTCTTTCTGCTTGCCGTGTTGTTCGGCGGAGCGGGGACGCTGATGGGTCCGGTGATCGGAGCAGCCGTCCTCACCATCCTGCCCGAGATCTTGCAAGACTTCGACAAGTTCCGCCTGATCATCTACGGCTGCTTCATCCTTCTCACGCTTTACTTTCTGCCCAACGGCGTCATGGGCTTGCTCGCCGACCGCAAGCTGCGTGCAGCGCGCAGCAAAATGGGTCCCACCGTGGTCGGCGCCAAGTCGCCCGGTAATCTGCCGACGACCGTCGGCGTGGGGCTGCAGCTGAACAATATCTCCAAGAGCTTTGGCGGATTACAGGCCCTTCGCGACGTGAATTTTCGGGTCGAACCCGGCACGATTCATGCGTTGATCGGACCGAACGGTGCCGGCAAGACGACGCTGATCAATGTCGCGACCGGATTCTATCCACTCGACTCCGGAGAGATTGTCATCGACGGGCGGGCGGCGACGGTCCGTTCGCTGCACGATGCCGCCCGGCAAGGGATCGTGCGCACGTTCCAGACGATAAAACTGTTCGGAAACATGACCGTGCTCGAGCACGTCCTCGTGGGCTGCGCGCGGCATTCACGCGCCGGATATTTCGACGCCGCTATCGGGCGCAAGAGCGCCCGTAACGAAGCCGCCCGCAACTTGGACACTGCGCGCGAGCTCATCTCCTTCGTCGGCCTCGCACGCTATGAGAATGTGCCGGCCAACAGTCTGGCTTATGGACATCGCCGGCTGCTCGAAATTGCCCGTGCGCTCGCCGTACGACCGCAGCTGCTCTTGCTCGACGAACCGGCCGCCGGTCTGGTCGCCGAAGAAATTCACGCCCTGGGACACATCATCCGCCAGCTCAGGGCGAGCGGAATCACCGTGGTATTGGTCGAGCATCACATGGAGCTGGTCATCAGCATCTCCGACCGCGTAACCGTGCTCGATTACGGGGTCGTCATTGCCGATGGACCGCCGACCGCCATTCAGCGCGACGAGCGGGTGATTGCCGCCTATTTGGGGACGCCCCATGCCGCTGCTTGAGGTCGAGGATCTGCACGTGGCGTACGGCGAGCTCGAGGTGGTGAGGGGCCTCTCGTTCACGATCGAGCCGGGCGAGATCATCACCATTCTCGGGAGCAACGGTGCCGGCAAGACCACGACGCTAAGATGCCTGGCCGGTTTGTTGCCGCGCGCGAGGGGCCGAATCGAATTCTCCGGCGGCTCGATCGCCGACATGCCCGCGCACGAAATCGCCGATCGCGGGCTGGTCCTGGTCCCCGAAGGGCGCCAGCTTTTTCCCGAACACACCGTGCGCGAGAACCTGGAGCTCGGCGCGTATCGGTATCTGCGACGGGGGCGGCGAGCGGAGTTCGCGGAGAGCCTCGAGGAGGTCTGCGAGTTGTTTCCCCGCGTGCGGGAGCGGCTCGATCAGCCGGCGGGTCTGCTCAGCGGCGGAGAGCAGCAGATGGTGGCGATCGGGCGTGCGCTGGCGAGTCGCCCGCGGCTGCTACTGCTCGATGAGCCGTCGCTCGGCCTGGCCCCTCTCGTGCTGCAGTCCATCTTCGATGCCTTCGCAAAGCTCAAGGCCCGCGGCCTGACCCTGCTGCTGGTCGAGCAGATGGCGTGGCTGGCGCTCGAGGCGTGCGATCGCGCGTATGTCCTCGAAACCGGGACCATTACGCTTTCGGGCACCGCCCGCGAACTCAAGGCCAATGCGCGCGTGGTCGAAGCTTATCTTGGCGCGGTTGTGTAGATCAGCCGAAAATCAGCCGACGACCAGCGCGGCGTGCCGGCTCTGGCCCTCGCTCATGCCGCGCGCCTTCATCCACTCGTAGGCGCGGTTGAACAGCGTCGCGTCGTAATAGTCGACGTGCTTGTAGCGCACGAACGCCCGCAGCAATTCCGTCGGTCGCAAGGCGCCCTTGGCATGGGCGGTGACGTGGTGGGCGTATTTGTAAAAGTCGGCGTTGATCAGGTCGACTGCCTCGTTCTCGGCATCGTAATAGGCCTTGCGCTGCGCCGGCGTCAGATCGGGCGAAATGACCTCGCCGCCGCGATAGAACGACGCCGCGATGATATGGGCGCCCTCCTTGAGACCGAGGCTGATGAACGGCTCCATCACCGCGATCGCCCGCGCGCTGCCGGCCTTGAGCGCCGCATAGCGCATCTGCGGCAGCCCGCCGTTCTGGATCTTGACGTGCTCCGGGCCGACGGCGCTTTCGAGCATCTGGATGGTCGTGTAGTGCGAGCCGGTCAGCTCCTGCACCATGACCGGCACGTCCGAGAGGTCGCGCGGCACCTGGAGCTTATCGTCGAAGCTCAGGATCGCCTGAGCCGCGACGGCCGCGCGCAGCGCCGCGATGTTACCGCCGCGCTTGCCGCGCTCCAGCCGATCGATGCTCGCCCATTCGCAGACGTTGTAGCTGTCGGCAGAGCCAGCATCGAAAAGGTTCTCCTTGAGGCGCGCCATGAATGGCGTCTGCACGCTGTCCTTTTCCCGGTCCGCGTAGGTGGCGGAAAAGCGCACATCAAGGCCGACCTTGGCGAACAGCCCTTCCTCGATGCCGACGATCACCGGCAGATCGAAGACCGGGTTGTTGGGCGCAATGCCGACGGTCGGGCGATCTTGCTGCATGGTTTCCTCTCCGCTTGGAGCGTCCCGAGCGGCGGATCCCGGGATCCGCCTCCGCTGAATTTAACCCCCGGTGGTGACGGTTGCCAGGAGGCTTCCCTTGCAAGTGGACTGGCGGCAAGTCCGGCCGTCGCCGGCGCAAGAGCTGAGAAACCTCGCGCCGATGCGGCGGATGGGCTAACATCCAACCGCTGTTTCACTGAGGGAAGCAACATGAGCGACGAAACAAGACCCGACCGCCTGTGGGACCGGACTAAAGCTTGGGCCGATAAGAACCGCACAATTTCTGGTGCGCTCGTGGGCGGCGCGGCCGGGACGATCGTGCCAGGGCTTGGGACCGTGATCGGCGCGATCGTGGGCGCGGGGGTTGGATTTGCCTCATCGAAGGAAAAGGAAAAGAAAGACGACCGTCCCACTTAGCGGCGCCTAGGCTGATCCCCGAAAACGCAGGTCAGCACGAAAGGCGGTGGGCGGCTCCTTCCCCTACTCCGCCGCCGCATGCGCGTAGCGCTGCACGTCCATGTTGACGAGATCGAGCGGGGACGCCGTCGCTTCCAGCATGCCCCAGCTCTTGAGCCAGTCGTAGGTGCGCTGCATCTCGTCGAGCGGGATCGGCGCGGGATCGCAGACCACGAGGCGGCTCTCGCGCAGGTCGTCCATCTTGAGTGCGGCGATCTCCGGATCGGTCTTGCCGTGGTAGTCGATGAAGTAGTGCAGATAGGCGCGCTTGTCGGCGTTGATGCGGCGCACCGCCTCGCGCACCGCGCGGTTGAAGGCGGCGTAGGTTTCCGCGTCGACTCGATCGGAGGCGACCTCGGTGCCGTGAAAGAACGCCGAGCAGATGATCCGGCAGCCCTTCTTCTCCGCCAAGGTGATGTGCGGCTCGGTCAAGGTGGTGGCGTCGAGCTCGCCCTGCATCAATGCGGCGAGCCGATAGCGTGAGCCGTTCGGCGCGCGGCAGAGCTTGATCTCCTCGCGCCGCAAAAAGCCTTCCAGCATGTGCAGCGCGATGTAGTGGGTGCCGAAATAGAACGGCACGCCGATGGTGCGGTTGGCGAGCTGTTGCGGGGTGTAGACCGGCGAATCGGGCGCCACCACGAGGGCCGAGTAGGTGACGATGGCGCGGCGGCCGACTTGGCGGCTGCCGGCGCCCGTCGCCTGCACCCGGCAGTAGTTTCCCCACTCGCACGCATTATACATATCCGCCTTGCCCTGCTCGAACAGCTTGCCGTGGCTGGCAAACGGATCGACGTCTTTCGGGCTGGTCACGTGGGTTTCGACTTTTTTCTCCACGCCTTTTTCGCGGTCGGCCCACTCGATCAGCAGGCCCTCCTTCTCGAACAGTCCCTCGTCGTAGGCGACCAGCTCGGGCAGTCCCTGGAACGGCGCCGTGGTCTCCAGGACCAGCTTCTTCATGGGTTTGCTCCGGGGCTTGGCGATGTGTGGCGCCGCTCGGCGGCGCAACTCTTTGCTAGTTGAATACGACGGCGTGCTCGCGTCAACGATCTCGACCCCGACCATGCGCGAATTACTGGCGGTCGTCCCCGCGAAGCGGGGACCCATATTCCAGAGACCGTGGTCATGGGTCCCCGCTTCGCGGGGACGACAGTACGTAGGCAAAGGCGCGGGAGAACATGGTGCTGGCAAGAACTCGCCGCGCGCCTTTGCCCCTACCCATGTGCAAGACTTGGCGCTACGCCCGCGGGCGCTGCCGTTGAATCTGCAATTGCGCCAGGAACGGAACCAGCGGATGCGCGCCCATCTTCACCATCGCCGGGAGGTCGAGCTTGATCAGCGCTTCGCGCTGCTCAGGCGGCAGCTGGAACTTGTCGGCGAAAGCGCGCGCATCGGAAAGGTATTGCGCGCGCAGCTCGGCGTCGTGGGCAAGTCCGTGCAGCGCCGACGTAAGCTCGACCAGCTCCGGCTTGATCGCGGGATAGTGCGCGGCGCGCGCTGCGTCGGCCTCACCGTCGGTCCAGCCCAGCGATGCATAATTGTGATGCCAGCTCGGATCCATGGAGACGATGTCGGGCTTGCGCTCGCCCAGCGCGCCGGCGGCGCAGGCCCAGCAGCGCAGCTCGATATTGCCGGTGTCGTCGAGCTCGCTCTCGTCGTAGCCGATCAACGATTTCAGATTGCCGCCCTTGAGCTTGTCGAGGGCACGCTTGTCCCACTCGAGCTGCGGATTGGAGTAGCGGTCGGTGCCGGGGAAATGCGACATCCCGCCGCTCGCAAGCACCACGGTCTTGAGCCCCAGCGCCGTCACCGTGCGCGCCACCGCTTGTCCGAAGGCGTAGCAGCGCTCCATGGTGGGCTGCGGCGGCAAATAGGCATTCACATAAATCGGCAGCACGGGACCGGTGTGGCCGATATGCGTCAATGGAATCCCGATCGCGTAATCGATCTTCGCCGTGCTGGTGAAGGCGGGATCGAAGTTCTGCCGGTAGAGCTGGCGCACGATCTCGAAACTGATCTCGCTCGGAATCTGCCAGTGGAATTTCCGCCCGGCGAACTCGCCGCTCGCCTCGCCGCCGACATGCACGGTGAACGGCGGCGCGGTGGTGTGGAAGAACTGCTCGGCATGGTCGTTGGAGAAGATGATCCAGAGATCGGGCTCCAACGCGCGCAGCTTCTTGCCGATCTCGGCGGCGACCTCGCGCACGTGCTCGACGACCTTCTTGTCCTCGGTCTCGGGCATGGTGAAGAATTGAGGCGCATGGGGCAGCATGGCGCCGCCGATCACGCTCGACATCATGGCTTCTCTCCTTGGCCGATTCGATGCACGCGAACCGTCCCGCATCGGATGGCGCTCTGCCCATGAAAATATCGCGGGCGGAAAGGTCCAACAAGGCGACGCTAGGTTCGGTTTGGGTGGACACCCCCGCAACCTCCGTTCATGTCCGCTGTAGCCCGCATGAGCGCAGCGATATGCGGGAATCCCGGATGTCGCTTCGCTCATCCGGGCTACAAGCTGAGGCGATGCTTCACAGCGGAAAGGGAACCAAGTAGGTTCCCCGCAAGCAATTCCGTCCGTTCATTTCCCCGCCAAACCGATCAGGAGGCCCAATGGTCGAGGTGCCGATAACCATTGCCTGCGGCAATTACGATCGCACGCGCGCCATCCGCGACGGGCGGGTGAAGGTGGAAGGCTGCGACGTCACCTATCTGCCGCTCTATCCCGAGGAGATCTTTTTTCGCGCCTTCCGCTATCAGGAATTCGACGTCTCGGAACTTTCGTTCTCGAGCTATATCCGCACCGTGGCCGCGGGGACGTCGGCCTATATCGGCATTCCCGCCTTCGTCTCGCGCCTGTTCCGGCACTCCGGCATTTACGTTCGCGCCGATGCCGGCATCCGCGCCCCGAGCGATCTCAAGGGCAAGCGGATCGGCCTGCCTGAATATCAAATCACCGCGGTCGTGTGGATGCGCGGCATGCTGCAGCACGAATACGGCGTGCTGCCGACCGACATCCATTGGCGCAGCGGCGGCCAGGAGGAGCCGGGTCGCGACGAGCGCACCCCGCTCAAGCCGATTGCGGGGCTCGACCTCAAGCCCATCGGCAAGGAGCAAACTCTCGTCGGGATGCTGCGCGACGGCGAGCTCGACGCGCTGTTCACGGCGCGCGCGCCCTCATCGTTCCTGCGCGGGGAGCCGCACATCAAGCGGCTGTTCGCCAATACGCGCGAAGCCGAGCAGGCCTACTATAAAAAGACCCGCATGTTCCCGCTCATGCATCTCGTCGGCATCCGCAAGGAGCTGGTGCAGAAATATCCCTGGCTGCCGTCGAGCGTCTACAAGGCATTCTGCGAGGCCAAGGCGATGGCCATGGTCGATCTCTTCGACGTCAACGCGCTGATGGTCACACTGCCTTGGCTGATCCCGGAGACGGAGGACACTGTGGCCCGCATGGGCAAAGATTTCTGGCCTTACGGGATCGCGGAGAACATGCGCGAGATCACGGCATTGACGCAGTACCTCCACGAGCAGGGCTTGGTCGAGCGCAAAGTCGCCCTCGAGGAGCTATTCCACCCGTCGATGTTCGAGATTTCGAAAGTTTGAAAGTGTCGTCCGAACTTACTTCAATGCCGATGCCCACTTCTTCTCGATGGTGCGCGCCTCGTCGAAGGAAAGCGCCGAGGTCGGCGGGAATTTGTCGAGCCAGGCGAACGGCCGACAGGCTTCGATGATGAGCTTCGAATGCGAGGTGACGCCGCGCGCCTTCTCCGCCGGAGAGATGCGCGGATCGAGCGCCGAGCTCCAGGCATTGCGGAGGATGTCGACTTGCTCCGACGGCTCGCAGCGGGTGGCGACCGCCCACATGACGTCGTTGAGATCGGAGGGATCGACGTCGTCGTCCACGACGACGATCAGGCGCGCCATGTAGCTGTGCGCGGCGGCAACCAGCGCGGCGCGTTTGGCATGGCCGTCGTAGCGCTGCTTGATCGCCACCACGGTCATGAGCTGCGAGACGTGCTGCCAGGCGCCGACCACATCGGTCACGCCGCCGGCCTCGAGATTTTGCCAGATCGTGGCGGCGCGGAACGGCAGGCCGAAATGAAAGCGCGGCGGCTTCATCGGCGGCGATCCCAACAGGATCGGATCGGCGCGATGATGCACGGCGGCGACCTGCATGACCGGGGCCGGCCGTGCTTCGGAGGCATAATATCCGGTGAACTCGCCGAACGGACCTTCGGGCAGGCTCTCGCTCATCGGCAGGAGATGCCCTTCGAGCACGATCTCCGCGTGCGCGGGAATCGGCAGCCCGGTCAGCGGCCCGGGATGGACTTCGATGGGTGCGCCTTTGATCGCGCCGGCGAACTCGTATTCGGATTGCCCTGCGGGCAGATATTCGAAGCCGGCGACGAACAGCGCCGGGTCTTCGCCGTTCACCACCGCGAGCGGACAGGGCTCGCCCCGCTCCCAATACTTCCTGGCGATGATGGCGCCATGCCGCCCGGCATGATCGAACTGCACCGTCACTCTGTCGCGGCCGTGCACCTGCACGCGGTAGATCGAGGCGTTGATCCAGCCGCCGTCCGGGTCGCGCATGATTACGATCGAGCCCGAGCCGAGAAAGGCGCCGCCGTCGTGCCGGTGCCAGACCGGTGCCGGAAATTTGCCGAGGTCGACGTCCTTGCCTTTGATCGAGTGCTGCAGAAAGGCGGCGTCCTTGACCGCGACGGGCGCGCGCGGCTGCAACGTCTTGCGCTTCTCCATCCACGCCTTGAGCGCGTCGAGCGGCCGCAAGGCCGGGTCGATCCCGAGCGCGAGCGCGGCGCGTTGCGGGCTCGTGGTGGCGTTGGTGAAGACGCGAAAGCCGCGCGGAAAGCCCTTGATGGCGTCGAACAGGAGGGCCGGCCCAGGGGATCGCCCGGCCGCCACTTCGGTAATGGCGCCGATCTCGAAATTGGGATCGGCGCCATCGATGCGCTGCAACGCGCCGAGCTTGTCGACGAGCTCGATGAATTCACGCAAGTCTTTATACATTGTTCTCGCCCTACCGCGGCCCGTGCGCGCAGCATAACAGCCGCGCGCCTTGTGGTCAGGCGCGGTTCCTCGCTATTGTGCTTCGCTCAAGGGCTCACAAGGACAGAGGTCATGGCCAAGCTTCGCCACATCGCGCTGATCGTTCCCGATCCGGAAAAGGCCGCCAAGTTTTTCGAGGAGGCCTTCGACATGAAAGTGGCAGGCAAAGCCCGCCGTGGCCTCTACGTCTCCGACGGCACCGTCAATGTCGCGCTGCTCAAGCAGGAAGGCGACGAGCCGGTCGGCATCTATCATTTCGGCATGTGGGTGGATGATCTCGACGAAGCCGAGAAGAAGGTCGTGAGCGCCGGCGGAAAATATCTCGCCGGCCGGCCGGAGCCGGGAAAGCCTGGCGACGCGGCGCACTCTTATTACGAGGCCAAATACAAGGATCCGCTCGGCATCGTGTTCGACCTCACCCACACCGGCTGGGTCGGCGCCGTGAAGGACGTGGTCGCCGCGAAGAATTGACCCGCCGCGATTGCTCCGCAGCTTCAAAACGCCACAACGCGATCGCGTGCCGCGGTGCTCGACCGTCCGCTCGCCCCGTGGAACATGGGCCGGCCTATTAAAATGGAAAGCGCCACATCGTCCCCTCCCCCGCTTGCGGGGGAGGGACAGGGAGGGGGGCACATCAATATTAATGATGGAGCATTTGAAGCCGCCCCCTCCCCCACCCTCCCCCCCAAGCGGGGGAGGGTGCACACCGAGTTCGCTGCGCGCTGAATGGACAACACCTCCAACCGTGTGATCGTGATCGGAGCCGGACCGGTGGGGCTTTGCCTGTCGCTGGCGCTGGCACAGGAGGGCATCGAGATCTGCCTGATCGAACAGCTGGGCGAGGACAATTTCCTCGAACAGGTGCCGCGCGCGGGAACCAATCATCCCGCCACGCTGGAGCTGTTCGCGCGCATCGGCCTCTACGAGAAGCTCGAGCCGCGCGGCATCATCGCGCCGCTGTTCCATTATTGGGACCGTCGCGAGCATCGGCTGATCGCCGAGTTCGATCACGCCCATCTCAAGGACGACACGCGTTTTCCTTACGTGCTCCAATGCGAGCGCATCAAGATCGTCGAAGAAGCGCTGAAAATGGCGAAGGTGCATCCCAACATCGAGCTTCGCCTCGCGACCACGTTTGCGGCGTTCACGCAGGACGGCGATGGCGTGGTGGCACAGATCGTCAATCCCGTCGGAGAATCGGAATCCTTGCGCGGCGCCTATCTCGTCAGCGCCGAAGGCGCGCGCAGCATCGCCCGCAAGCAGCTCGGCATCGAGTTCGAAGGGTTCACCTATCCCGATCGCACATTGAACATCGAAGTCGCGCACGATTTCCGCAGATACGGCTATACCGAGCGCAACTACATCTCCGATCCGGACGAATGGTCGAACCTGTTTCACTGGAAGGGTCCGCCCGACCGCTGGCGCGTCCACTTTCCGACCCAGCCCGCGGAGGACGAAGCGGCGCTGACGCATCCCGAGGCGCTGCAGGCGCGGCTACAGCGCTTCCTGCCGACGGGAAAGCCGTTCGATATCGTGGCCAGCAACCTCTACGTCGTGCACCAGCGGGTGGCGAAGAAATTTCGCCTCGGTCGCGCCATCCTCGCCGGCGATAGCGCGCACGTGAACAGCCCGATCGGCGCCATGGGCATGAACAGCGGCATTCACGACGCCTTCAATCTGGCGGATAAGCTCACCAGGATCTTGCGCCGGGAAGCCGGCGAGGAGGTGCTCGACCGTTACGAGCGTCAGCGCCGGCACGTCGCGCTACAGCACACCCAGGCGCAGACCATCCGCAACAAGCGGCTTCTAGCGGAAAAAGACCCGGCGGTACGCAAGCGCAATCACGACGAATTGCGCCGCACCGCTGACGACCCCCAGCTCGCGCGCGCCTTTCTCCTGCGTACCTCGCTGATCGAGAGCCTGCGCGAAGCCGAGCGCATGGCTTGAATTGCGAATTAGCCCCCGATCACCAACCCTCACCGGCGCATTCCCAGTGTCGCACCGTCGCCTCAGTCAAACAAATCAATCCGCTTTGGCACCCGAGGCGCGGATAACCTCGGCCCACTTCTTGGTCTCGTTCGCCATGAACGCGCCGAAGTCGTTGCCGAAGGCCGTGCCTGGCTCCGAGCCGAGCTCGCGGATGCGCGCGACCACGTCCGGCGCCTTGAGCACCTTGGCCACTTCCTCGCGCAGTTTCGCGAGCACCGGCTCCGGCGTCTTCGCCGGAGCGACCAGACCATACCAGGAGGAGGCATCGAAGCCGGGAAGGCCCTGCTCGGCCACGGTGGGGACATCGGGCAGCGCCGACGGCCGCTTCGCCCCCGCGTTGGCGAGCGCGCGCGCCTTGCCGGTGGCGATTTGCGGCAACACCACCGGCATGAGGTCGAAGAACATCTGCACGTGACCTGCAATGAGATCGTTCATCGCCGGTCCTGCACCGCGATACGGCACGTGCACGATGTCGATCTTGGCCATGCTCTTGAACAGCTCGCCGGAAAGATGATTGGTCGTGCCATTTCCCGCGGACGCGAAATTGATTTTGCCCGGCTCTTTGCGTGCCAGCGCGATCAGCTCCTGCACGTTGTTCGCGGGCACGCCGGGATTGACGATCAGCACGATGGGCGCGGTCGCAAACAGCGCGATCGGCGCAAAGTCCTTCGCCGGATCGAAGGAAAGTTTGCTGTAAAGGGTCTGGTTGACGGTGAGCGGCCCGGGCGCGGTGAACAGGAGCGTGTAGCCGTCGGGCTCCGCCTTGGCCACGGAATCGGCGCCGGTATTGCCGCCGCCGCCCGAGCGGTTTTCGACGATGACCTGCTGGCCAAGGTTGTCGCTGAGCTTCTGTGCCAGAATTCGCGCCATCACGTCGACCGATCCGCCCGGCGGATAGGGATTGACCATGCGAACGACACGATCCGGGTAATGCTCCGCCGTTGCCTGCACGCAGGGCACGAGCAATGCTAAAGACACCATGAAGACAAGACGTAAGACCTGTGACATCCGATGACCTTCCACGCGCTCTCGTTTGTGCCGACGGCCGAAACTATGTCATTTCCCCCAGCGCCGACCAGCGCATAAGCCATGCAGGCAGGCAGGCCCTATCGGTCGAATTGACGCATTATTCGCCCCAGGCGGGAGGAGGACGACCGTCCAGGTCACTTGAACCGCTTGGCGTGATTGCGGCTGACGCTACACCGGCTTGACAGTGTTCGAGCGTCGCGACAGCGTCGCGGGCAGAGGAACAATCCGATGAGCAAACTGCGTCTGACATTTGCCTGCGGCCCCTACGACCGCACGCTCGCGTTGCGCGACGGGTCGGTGCAGCCCGAGGGCATCGAGCTCAACTACATCGCCTCGCAGCCTGCCGACATCTTCTGGCGCATGTTGCAATTCAACGAGTTCGAAGTCTCGGAAATGTCGCTGTCGAACTACATCACGCTCCTGGGCGCCGGCAATGCGCCGTTCATCGCCATCCCCGTGTTTCCCTCGCGCGTGTTCCGGCACGGCTACTTCTTCATCAACATCGAGAAGGGGATCAAGACGCCAGCCGACCTCAAGGGCAAGCACGGCGGCGTGCCCGAATACACCATGACCGCCGCGCTCTACATGCGCGGGCTCCTCCAGCACGAATACGGCGTCAAGCCGAGCGACGTCGAATGGGTTCAGGGCCGCGCCGACCGGCTCGGCCGCAAGCTGCCCGCCGACATCCGCCTCACCCAGGCGCCGGCCGGCACCGAGCTCGGCGACCTGCTCGAGCGCGGCGAGATCGACTTCATGATGACCGCCAACAATCCGCTCGCGTTCCGCCACGGCTCGCCCAAGGTGCGCCGCCTGTTTCCCAATTATCCCGAGCTGGAAAAGGACTACTACCGGCGCACCAAGATCTATCCGATCATGCACACCGTGGTGATCCGCAACGACGTGTACAAGCGCGACCCTTGGGTGGCGTTGAGCATGTACAAGGCGCTCTGCCGCGCCAAGGACTATGCCTATCACCTGTTGGCGGACATGGGCTCGCCCAAGGTGTCCTCGGCGTGGCTGCAGCCGCTGATCGAGGAGGAAAAGGCGATCTTCGGGCCGGATTGGTTTGCCTACGGCATCGAGCCCAACCGAGCTTCGATCGAGGCGGCGCTGCAATATACCCACGAGCATGGATTGACCGACCGTCGCGTGAAGCTCGAGGAGCTGTTTGCGCCGAGCACGCTGCGCGATATTCCATTGAGCGAAGGCCAGCGCGTGTGACACCGCATCCGATATACCAGTTCATGCTGGGTCCCCGCCTCGCGGGGACGACGGCAAACGGTCCAATGCCGAAACAATGAGCCGGATTGCCTGTGAACGATCGAAATCGAGGAGGCAGCCATGACCATACCGCAGCTGATGCCGTGGATCGGCGGGCCGGTGACGTTCGAAGCCGGCCTCTCACCGCTCGTGTGCCCGACCGACGAGAGCGTGGCTTCGCACATGATCGAGTCCGACGCCAAGGTCGTCGACGCCGCCGTCAAGCACGCCCATGCGGCGTTCCTCAAGCATCAGGACGCCACCACGGCCAAGCGGGTCGAGTGGCTGTTGGCAGCGGCCGACGCCATCGACAAGATCGAAGGCGAACTCGTCCGCTCGCTCATTCGCTTCATCGGCAAGCCGCGGCGGGCGGCGACCTTCGAGGCCAAGCGCGTGGGAACGTTCATGCGCGCCTGCGCCGCGCAGCTCCCGCACCTCATGGGCGAAGTGCTGCCACTCGACGTGACGGCGCCAGGCGCCGGCCGTTTCGGATTTACGACGCGCATGCCGTATGGCGTCGTAGCCGCGGTCACGCCGTTCAACGGGCCCGCCAATCTCCTCATTCAGAAAGTCGCCCCGGCGCTGGCGGTCGGCAATGCCATCGTGGTCAAGCCGTCGCCGCCCGGCACCGAGGTCGCGCTGCTGATGGCGCAAGCGATGAAGACGGCGGGAATACCCGACGGCCTTTTCAATGTCGTGCCCGGCGGGCGCGAGACCGCAAAGCTCCTCGCCGCGCATGCACTGGTCGCGGTGGTCACCGTCACCGGCAGCACCGCCGCCGGCAATGAACTCGCCCGCGCCGCCGGCGCAAAGAAATTCGTCGGCGAGCTCGGCTCGAACGCCGCCAACATCGTCTGCGCCGACGCCGATCTCAACGATGCGGCAACCCGCATCGCCGGCGCCGCTTTCGAGGCGAGCGGCCAGCAATGCATCTCGGCGCAGCGCGTCATCGTCGAGCGGCCGGTGTTCGACCGCTTTCTCGACTTGTTCGTCGCCGCTGCCAAGAAGCTCAAGGTCGGCGATCCCGAGGATGCCGCCACCGATGTCGGGCCGATGGTCAGCAGCGCGGCCGCCGACCGCGTTCAGGCGATGGTCGAGGACGCGATTGCGAAAGGCGGCAAGCTTGTGCTCAAGCCCGAGCGCCGCGGCGCCATTCTCGGTCCGGCGATTGTGGCGGATGCGCCGCCGCAAGCGCGCCTCATGCGCGAGGAGGCGTTCGGGCCGGTGGTGGTCGTGCAGAGCGTCGCCGATGTCGACGCGGCGCTCGAACTCGCGAACTCCTCCGAATTCGGTCTGCAGGGCGCCTGCTTCACCACGAGCCTCGAGACCGCATTCAAGGTTTCGCGCAAGCTCAGGGTCGGCTCGCTCTGGATCAACGACGCGAGCCGCTTCCGGCTCGACACCTATCCCTTCGGCGGCGTCGGCGCGAGCGGCTTCGGCCGCGAAGGCGTGCGCTACGCGATGGAAGAGCTGTCGCAGTGGAAGTTCACGGGAATGCGCCTTAATCCGCAGTAATCGACAGATGAGGGCAATCGGCCTGATCGGCTGCGGCGGCATGGCACAGGACGTGGTCGCGGCGCTGCGCGCCGCCGACACGGCAAGCGGCATCGTGGGCGCGCTCGCCCGCCCCGGCCGCGGCGAGCAGGCGCGGGCGAAGCTCTGTGGAGTGGACATCGTCGAAGCGCTCGATGAGCTCATCGCGCGCAAGCCGGCTGTCGTTGCCGAAGTTGCGAGCCAGGCGGCGGTGGCGGAACATGGCCCTGCCGTGCTGCGCAGCGGGATCAACTGCCTGGTCATTTCCATTGGCGCACTCGCCGATCCGACCGTGTTCGGAGCGCTCAAATCGGCTGCGCGCGAGGGCAACAGCCGGATCTTGCTGCCGGCCGGCGCAGTGGGCGGCATCGATGCGATCGCAGCCATGCGCCTCGGCGGTTTGAGCTCGGTGCGTTATCGCTCGCGCAAGCCGCCGCTCGCCTGGCGCGGCTCGCCCGCGGAGCGCCTTGTCGACCTCGGCACGCTCACCGAGCGAACCGTCCTCTACAAGGGCACGGCGGGGGAAGCGGCGCTGCTCTATCCGCAGAATGCCAATGTCGCGGCTACGGTGGCGCTCGCCGGACTGGGATTCGAGGCCACGGAAGTCGAGCTTGTCGCCGATCCCGATGCGCCGGGCAACATTCACGAGATCGAAGCCGAGGGCGCGAGCGGACGCTTTGTGATCGCGCTGCAGGGTAAGCCTTCGCCCACGAACCCCAAGACCTCCGCCTTGGCGGCGCTCAGCGTCGCGCGCGCGCTGCTCAACGAACAAGCGACGATCGTTATCTGAAAATGGACGAAAAGCGCGGGACCAATGTCTTCATCGGCAGCGCGATCGAGCGCGTCGAGGATTTGCGGCTGCTGCGCGGCCGCGGCCAATTCGTCGACGATCTCTCACGCGAGAATCTGCTGCATGCGGTGATCCTGCGCAGCTCTGTGGCGCACGGCCGGATCCGCTCCATCGATGTCGCCGCAGCGCGCACGCGTCCGGGCGTTTACGCCGTCATCACGGCGGGCGAGATCGGCACCGCGATTCCGACCATTCCGTTGCGGCAGGACTCCTCCCCCGCCTTCAAGCCGTTCGAGCAGCCCGTCATCGCCTACGACAAGGTCCGCTATGTCGGGGAGCCCATCGCGGTGGTGCTGGCCGAGACTGCCGCCGCCGCCGAGGACGCGCTCGATGCGATCAGCATCGCCATCGACCCGTTGCCGGCGGTCGTCACCAGCGCCGCCGCCTTGAGCGATCAAAGCCTGCTGTTCGAAGGCGCGGGCACGAACCGCGCGCTCACGCTCACCGGCGTGCGCGGCGAGGCGGCAAGCGCTTTTGCGGATGCGGCTTACGTCCGCCGTGAAAAATTCGCGGTCCAGCGGCACGCCGCAGTGCCCCTGGAGCCGCGCGGCCTGCTTGCCGAATGGGACGCGGCGCGCGCGCGCCTCACCGTGTTCGGCGCGGCCAAGGTTGCGTTCCTCAACCGGCGCATTCTGGCGAAGCAGATGGGATTGCCCGAGAGCGCCATCCGGATGGTGGAAAACGATGTCGGCGGCGGCTTCGGCGCGCGCGGCGAATTCTACCCGGAGGATTTTCTGATTCCCTTCGCCGCGCGGCTCACGAGTCGTCCGGTCAAATGGATCGAGGATCGTCGCGAGCATCTCGCCGCCACCAACCACGCCCGCGAGGCCGAATGCGAGCTGGAGATCGCCTGCGACAAGGGCGGCACGATCCGGGCGCTGCGCGGCCACGCGCTCACCGACCAAGGCGCTTACATCCGCACCAACGGGCCGACCGCCGCGCGTAATGTCGCGCAGGTGCTCAGCGGGCCCTATCGCATCCCTCATATCCGCATCGACGTCTCCTTGCTGATGACCAACAAGACACCGGCGGGGACCTATCGCGGACCGGGACGCTTTGAGGCCGACTTCTTTCGCGAGCGGCTGTTCGACATCGCGGCGGCCGAGCTCGGACTCGATCCAGTCGAATTCCGCAGGCGCAATCTCGTAACCGAAGCCGAAATGCCTCACCGGCTCGCCACCGTCGAACCGCTCGCGATCGAGAGCGAGACCGACAGTGGCGATTACGCAATGACGCTCGCGCGCTGCCTCGACGAAATCGACTGGACGGCGAAGGCGCCCATGCAGGGCAAGCAGATCGACGGCCGCTACCGCGGCACCGCGATCGGCTGCTATCTCGAGGGCGGCGCGTCGGGGCCAAGCGAGACCGCGCGCCTGGTGCTCGAGGCCGACGGCAAGGTGTCGGTCTACGTCGGCTCTTCCTCCATCGGCCAAGGGCTCGAAACGGTCTGCGCGCAGATCGCGGCCGACGCGCTGGAAATGCCGATGGACGACATCAACGGCGTATTCCACGGCTCGACCGATCACGTCACCGACGGCTGCGGCTCGTACAGCTCGCGCGCGGTGGTGATGGGCGGCAATGCGATCGTCGCGGCGGCGGCCAAGCTGCGCGATGCGATTCGGGCAGATGCGGCCGCGCGCTGGGGCTGTGCGGGCGAGGACGTCGAGATCGACGCCGGCGCGGTGCGCGGCCCCGAGCGGCAATCGCTGCCGCTCGCCGCCTTCGCCGGCACCGCAGCAGAGGCCACCTATGCCAGCAACAAACGCACCTACAGCTACGGCGCGCATGCCGCGCACGTTGCCGTCGATGCCAAGACCGGACACGTCGAGCTTCTCGATTATGTCGCGGTCGAGGACGCCGGGCGCATCATCAATCCGCTGACCCTGCACGGGCAGGTGATGGGCGCCATCGTGCAAGGTCTCGGCGGCGCGTTCCTGGAACACTTTGTCTATGACCAGGATGGCCAATTGCTCACGGGCTCGTTCGCCGACTATCTCATGCCGACCGCGAGCGATTTCCCGCGCATCCGCGCCATCGCGCTCGAGGAAAAACCCTCGCCCAACAATCCGCTCGGCGCCAAAGGCGCCGGCGAAGGCGGCATCATTCCGGTCGGCGGCGTCATTGCCAACGCGGTTGCCGCCGCCCTCGGCTCGCTCCGCGTCGAGCCGCGCGAACTTCCGTTATCGCCGCCGCGGGTGTGGGAGCTCATTCAGGCGCGAATTAGTGCGCGCTGATTCAGCTTGTAGCCCGGATGAGCGCAGCGAAATCCGGGAGTCTTGCAACGGCAAGACGGGCCCGCATGTCGCTTCGCTCATGCGTGCTACGGACTGATTCAGTCACTGTCTCCCCGACCAATCGTTCACCCGTGCAGCCACCGACGTGTAGCCCGCGTTTCGCAATTGTTGCGCCGCGAGCTCGATAGACTTCAACGCTGTCGCCTTTTGTGCGGGGGTCGCCGGCGCTCCGGATTCGAACACGGCTTTGTAGTTCTCTTGCGCCGTGACCAGCTCTTGCGGATCGCTTGCAGACGGCGTGCCGGGCAGCGCCACGCCCTGCCGTTGCTCTACCGGCAATAGCGCTCTCAGGCCGGCCTGCAATAGCAGGCCCGTATTGAAGATGTCGTCCCTGGACGGCTCAGGGACGGATGCATCGCGCGCACTCGCGGTGATTTCGCGCACAATTTCTCCGGCGCGCAGTTTGGCCGTCGCGATGGGATCAAAATCGGGACCGTTCTGTGCTTGGGCCATGTTCAAAGCGAAGCTCAGTATCGTGATTGTTGCAATGATAAGTGCAAAACACCGATCGATGTTCACGCGGGCGAGCCTTTGCTACGCGGCCCTCAAGCAAAACGGGCGAACCGCGGCCGGGCAAGACGAGCGGCACGGATATAGGAAGCCTAGGCGGACTACGCGAATGCGCGCCGTGTGCTATCTTGGCGGATAACAGGCATTCTCCCTCGACGACGGAGTTTACCCTATGCCAGTCGAAGTAATCGTGGAAGCGGCAGCCAAGCTCGGAATTGACGTCGTCACGAAATTGTTCGAGCGCAAGAAGGACGACAAGGATCTGATTTCCGTCGGTCTCGCCGTCGGCTACTTTTACAATTTTCTCGATCTTATTTCCGATGTGATTAAACGGGACGAGGTCAAGCTACGCGAAAATCCCAACGACGGAGAGGGTCGGCATTTCGAGGCCGACACGGTGGAACTGCAGGTCATCGTGCCGGGGCGATTGGACGTGGCTGCCTATGACCGTTGCGAGCGCGATTTCAAGGCGACAAAAAAGAGTATGATCTTTCTTCCTCAACAAAACCGATGGTACGGAATCAATTACAATCTCGTTGAGCGCGGCGACAAGCCGGGAATCATTATCGTAGATCTGGCGCGCCCTTTGATGTCGGTGAAGCGCTTTTACGAGGAGATCCTCGGCTACCCGACACACGAAGAGGCCAACGAAAAGTGGATCAAGGCGCAACGGGCGGAAATCAGTGCCTTCGAGGAGACGTTGCGGCGGCTGCAAAAGCGCGGTTACGGCGCGCTCGTCAACCGATTGGATTTCCGAGAACGAGTCTAGACCGCAAGCAGCGGTATCGGACAGGCCGTACAAACCTTGTAGCCCGGATGAGCGTAGCGAAATCCGGGGCATTCTTGGAGCGGGAAGACTCCCCCGCATATCGCCATAGCGCGTCGAAGACGCGCGTAAACGCGCTTATGGCTCATGCGGGCTACACGCGGCGGGAGAAAAATTCACATCGCAACGCCCGTGGCTCCCGAGCGGCTCAGTCCTAGCGCCAAAATGCGGTGGATCAGCGCCGGATAGTCGAGCCCATCGTGCTTGGCCGCCGAGGCGAACTCCTCGCTGCGCGCAATCTCGGCGTTAGGGTTGGCTTCGATATAGTAGGGAATCCCGTCGGCGGAGAGGCGGAAATCGATGCGGGCATAACCGTCGAGGTCGAGCGTGCGGTAGATGCGCTTGGCCGCACGCTTGATCGTTTCCGCGAGCTGCGGCGAGAGATCCTTGGCCGGACCCACGACGATCTTGTGACGCTCCTGGTATTGCAGATCGTGCTTGACCTTCTCGGTGGCGATAAGGCGCGCACCTTGCGGCATGCTGCCGAAGTCGAGCTCCCAGATCGGAAACACGCGCAACCGCTCGTTGCCAAGCACGCCGACGTAAAGCTCGCGGCCCTCGATATATTGCTCGGCAATGGCCGCAGTGCCGATGCTTTCGTGGATGAAGCTCACGCGCTCGGCAAGCTTTTCATCGTTGTCGACCACAGAGGCCTGCGAGATGCCCATGGAGGCGTCTTCATTCAGGCTCTTGATGATGAGTGGGAACGTGAGGCGCGGCGGGCGGCGAACTTTGCGCTGCAGCGGGAACACGGCAAAGGCCGGCAATGGAATGCGATGATAGATCAGAAGCTTCTTCGATAGATCCTTGCCGCGCGCGATCACGAGCCCGCGCGGATTGCAGCCGGTATAAGGCATCCGCAGCAATTCGAGATAGCTCGCGACGTTCTGGTCATAGACCGCTTCGCCGTGAAACTGCTCGAGCAGATTGAAGACGATGTCCGGTTTCCAGCTCTCGATCTCGCCGCGGATCGGCTTGAGTTCGTCCTCCACGCCAAGCGGCCGCACCTCGTGGCCGGCAGCGCGTAGCGTGCTCACCACGTCATATTCCGTCTTCCATTCGTTTATTTGCTGCTCGCTGTGCCCCTTGAGCGAATCGGGGGGCACCAATTCCGGATGCACGAGCACCAGAACGCGCAGGCGCTTCATAACGCCAGCCACTGCCGTCGCGACGGACTGTAAAGCGAGTGCACTGTCTTGGCCGTCAGCAACACGATGAATTCCATTCTCAGCTGCCGCTCGGAGCCGACCGCACGCAGCTTTAGCTCGCGGCAGCGGCCGATCATATCATCGAAAACGGAATCGAGCGTCAGCTCATACTCGCCTGTCCACTTCGAAACGATTTGTCTGATCTTCGCTCGATTGCGCCGCAGAAAAGCAGCAGCCGTCGGCGAGTGGCGATGCCGCGGGTCGGCGGAGAAGATGCGACGAAGATCGCGGTCGTAGATCTTCGGATAATCGATGGCGTAGTGCGCCTGCTTCCTCTCGTAGTGCTCGGCCAGTGTCTGCGTGAGCTCACTCAGCGGCTCGACGCGCAGGCGGCGCGTGACGAGCGGTTTCTTCGCGGCGATCTCGGCCATCAGCTCGTCGACATATTCCAATTTCTTCAGCGCCGGCCATCGGGCATAGCGCCTGCGCCAGTTCGAGCGCGGCGTCAGCCACACCGCGAAGGTCTCAGCGAAATCCTCATCCGGATGACTCTGCGCGTACCAGAGCGGCAGGTGATAGACGTAACGGCGGCTGGCCGGGTTGGGGCGATAGTATCTTGGGTAGCGCGTGGAGGACGGACCGAACAGCTCGCGCCAGCGCCGCCGGCGATGCAACTGATACGCCACTTGCACGACGTGCCCGGCTTCGTGCCGGAGAATGCGCATGCACTCGGGAACCGTGCCGCCTTCGACGTCGATGATCAGCTTGCGCTCGAGCCGCATCAGGCGGGGATGGGCGAGATAGAAGGGAATGGCGATGCCGGGCGTGTCGTCGGGGCTGAACCATTCGTTCGACATCCAGGCGTGCGGCCGGATGCGAAGTCCGCGCTGGGCGAGCTCGTCGTAGAGGTTTTCCAGGCGGCGCGCGAGCCACGTGCCCGCGATGCCGACCTTGAGATCCTTGAAACGCAGCTTGAGAAGCTCGCTATCCGGCAGTGAGACCCAGGAAAACCTACGCGGCATGGCGCTTAAAACCCGCAGACAAGACGGCCGTCTCCATAATGCTCGATGACGAGCGACAATCGACCATGGCAGACCTATACATCAACACGGCAAACCTGGCCGAGTTCGTAGGTGCTCCGTCACGTTGACCCCTGCGTCGCTGCGATGATAGGTACGGGCTTGCTTCGTTGCGTGCCGAGGGATGCGTCCAAATCATGAAATTGCCGCCCTTCGCCTACGCATGCCCGACGACGCTGCCCGAAGCCGTTCAACTCCTCTCCTCAAATGACGATGCCAAACCCATCGCGGGCGGTCAAAGCCTCGTGCCGATGCTGGCATTTCGCCTCGCCCAGCCCACGCTGCTCGTCGACCTTCGCAAGCTCGCCGATCTGCGCGGGATCAGGATCTCGGGGAAGGGCGTCACCCTCGGGGCTATGGTGCGCTGGCGCGATATCGAGGACGATGACCGGCTCGATACCGCGCACCCGCTGCTCAAGGCCGCGATCGCGCACGTCGCGCATTACCAGGTCCGCAACCGCGGCACCGTCGGCGGCAGCCTGGCCCACGCCGATCCGGCCGCCGAAATGCCGGGAACCGCTGTCACCTGCGATGCGGAGATCGCCGTAGTCGGAAAATCCGGCGCACGCGTCATCCAGGCGGCCGATTTCTTCCAGGGAGCGCTTACTACCGCGCTGACGGCGGACGAGATTATCGTGGAGGTTCGGCTGCCCGCCTGGCCCAAAGGGCGGCGATGGGGATTTGAAGAATTCGCCCGCCGGCGCGGCGATTTTGCCATGGCGGCGGCCGCCGTCTTCTACGACCAGAGCAAGGATGGCAAGGCGCACAACGCCCATGTGGGCGTCATCGGCGTTGCCGACCGGCCGCTGCGGCTTCCCTCAGTGGAAGGTGTGCTCAACGGACGAGTGATCGACCAAGCGGCCATCGCCGAGGCCGAAGCCGCCACTTGCGCCGCCGTCGACCCGCAGGACGATATTCACGCCAGCGCCGCCTATCGCCGCGCGCTGGTCGGAACCATGGTCGAGCGCGCCCTCAAGCGCGCGGCCGCACGATTGCAACAGTGATTCTCCCATGTCGGTGCGATTTCGCGTCAACGGTCGAGAGGTCGAGGTCGACGTCGAGCCGCGGCTCACGCTGGCGGATTGCCTGCGCCATCATCTGCGGCTGACCGGCACCCATGTCGGCTGCGAGCACGGCGTGTGCGGCGCCTGCACCGTTCTTGTCGACGGCGCCGCCGTGCGCTCCTGCCTCATGCTCGCGGTGCAGGCCGAGGGCGCCGAGGTCGTCACCGTCGAAGGCCTCTCCAGCGACGCCGAGCTCACGCCGCTGCAAAAATCCTTCCGCAAGCACCACGCGCTGCAATGCGGCTTCTGCACGCCCGGCATGATCACCACCGCGCATGCGCTGTTGAGCGAGGAGCCCAATTGCGACGCCGCGCGGGTGCGCGAGGTGCTCTCGGGCAACCTCTGCCGTTGCACCGGCTACATTCCCATCGTCGAGGCCGTCCTCGAGGCGCGCGCCGCCTATCAGCCGCAGGCGCGGGCGAGCGATCGCAGCGGAAACCGCGCATGAGAACCGTCAACTCGCTCATCGGCAGCCCGATCGAACGGCTCGAGGATCTCCGTTTTCTGCGCGGCCGCGGACAGTACGTCGATGATCTCGCGCGCCAAGATATGCTGCACGCCGCGATCCTGCGCAGTGCGGTCGCCCACGGCCGCATCCGCGCGATCGACACCGCGGCGGCGCGCGCGTTGCCCGGCGTGCACAGCGTGATCACGGCCAAGGACATCGGCAACCGCGTGCCGCGCGTGCCCATGCGGCTGCAGCCGCTGCCTGATTTCGAGCCGTTCGGGCAGCCCGTGATCGCGGAGACTAAGGTTCGTTACGTCGGCGAAGCCCTCGCGGTCGTCCTCGCCGACACTCCCGCTGTCGCCGAGGACGCGCTCGGGCTCATCGAAATCGACATCGAGCCGTTGCCGCCGGTCGCCGACCGCCTCGCCTCGGCAAAAGACGCGTCGCTGCTGTTCGAAGAGGCAGGCACCAATCGCGCGATCACGTTCCGCGCCGTGCGCGGGGATGCTGCCGCGGCTTTCGCGGGCGCGCCCTATGTCCGGCGCGAGCGCTTGCGCACGCAGCGGCACATGGCGCTGCCGCTGGAGCCGCGCGGGCTGTTGGCGGAGTGGGATGGCGCGCGCAAACGGCTCATCATCTACGGCGGCGCCAAGGTCTTGTTCTTCAATCGCCGGACGCTGGCGAAACAGCTGGGCGTGCCGGAGAGCGCGATCGACATTGTCGAAAACGATGTCGGCGGCGGATTCGGCGCGCGCGGCGAGTTCTATCCGGAGGACTTCCTCATTCCGTTCGCGGCGCGGCTCGCCGGCCGGCCGGTGAAATGGACGGAAGATCGCCGCGAGCACCTGATGTGCATGAACCACGCGCGCGAGGCGGAATGCGACGTCGAGATCGCCTGCACGCGCGCCGGCACGATCCTCGGTCTGCGCGGGCATGCTTACGTGGATGTCGGCGCCTATATGCGCACGAACGGCGCCGTCGGCGCCCGCAACGTCGCGCAGTTCATGTCGGGGCCCTATCGCATCCCCCACATCGATATCGACGTGGCGCTGCAGCTGACCAACAAGACGCCGGTCGGCACCTATCGCGGGCCGGGCCGCTTCGAGACCGATTTTTTCCGCGAGCGTTTGCTCGACATGGTGGCGCAGGATCTGGGGCTTGATCGCGTCGAGTTCCGCCGCCGCAATCTCGTGTCGCAGCGGGAGATGCCCTATCAGATCGCCACCATCACGCCATTCGAGAGCAAGGACGAGCTCGACAGCGGCGATTACCACGCCACCCTCGATCGCTGCCTCGACGAGATCAAGTGGTCGGAAAAATCCAAGCTAGCGGGCAAGCTCGTCGACGGGCGCTACCACGGCCTTGCGGTCGGCTGCTTCATCGAGGGCGGCGCCGCCGGGCCGAAGGAAAGCGCGCGCATCGTGCTCGAGCCGGACGGACTATATTCGGTCTATGTGGGGTCATCCGCCATCGGCCAGGGTCTGGAGACGGTTTTCGCGCAGATCGCCGCCGACGCGCTCGAAGTGACGATCGATCGCCTCCGCGGCGTCTTTCACGGCAGCACCTCATACGTGGACGACGGCTACGGCGCCTATCACTCGCGCTCGGTCGTCATGGGCGGCTCGGCGATACTCGACGCCGCGACCAAACTGCGCGAAGCGATCCGGCTAAAAGCGGCGCAGCGGCTCGACTGCCAACCATCCGATGTCGAGATCGTCGAGGGCGTAAAGGCGGTCGGCCCCGGCGGTAAGGCCGTTGCGTTGACCGAGCTTTCGAGCATTTCCGCCGAAGGCGCCTTCCTCAACAAGAAGCACACTTATACTTATGGCACCCATGCCGCGCACGTGGCGGTCGATCCCAAGCTCGGCCATGTCGAGCTGCTCGACTACGTGCTGGTCGCGGACTGCGGCCGCATCATCAATCCGCTGACGGTGCACGGGCAAGCCGTCGGCTCGCTGGTGCAAGGGCTTGGCGGCGCCATGATGGAGCATCTCGCCTATGATCAGGAGGGCCAACTGCTGACCGGCTCGCTCGCCGATTATCTCATCCCCACCGCCAGCGACTTCCCCAATCTCCGCGCCATCGTCTTGGAAAACCACCCCTCGCCGATCAATCCATTGGGCGCAAAGGGCGCCGGCGAGGGCGGCATCATCGCCGCCGGCGGGGTAATGGCCAACGCGGTGGCGAATGCGTTGAGCGAGCTTGGAGTAGAGCCGCGCGAGCTGCCGCTCACGCCCACCCGGATCTGGGAGCTCGTGCAGGCCGCGCGGTCAAACAAGAAATCTGCGTAGACTGGCTCCTCTCCGCCCTCATGCTTCGAGACGTATCGCAGCGCAGCCGAGTCGGCATGTGTGCACGCCTCGCTGCGATACTCCTCAGCATGAGGGCCACAGCGATGCATCCGTCCTCATCCTGAGGAGCGCGCCTGCTGCGGCGATCCTGCAAACTCGATTGGGCGTGCGCGCGTCTCGAAGGATGAGGACGCAGAGCGGTTTGACGGGACGGATGCCAGGAGAATAGATTTGCGGCAATTTCCGAACCGTCAACAGGAGTAACCCATGAGCGTTGCACGGCATCCACGCCCGCCGGAGCTGGTCGATGTCCCGCTCGAGGACATCATGCAGAGATATGTCGGCCGCTTCCGTGACAAGAAACCGGATTGGGCGGCGTTCGAGGACGCCAAGATCGAAGGCTATAAGCGCGCGCAACACCGCTTCATCGGCGCGGGCGGTTCCGGCAAGCACGGCGATACGACGGTCATCCCGGCGAAGAACTTCACCTTGTCGATCATGTATGTGGAGCCGGGACAGGGCAACGCCGCGCACACCCACGAGGTCGAAGAGTGCTTCTTCGTGCTCAAAGGCCATCTCGACGTCTTTGTCGAAGACGACAGCGGCAAGCGCCTCACGACGCGCCTCGGCCCGTGGGAATGTATCTCATGCCCTGCCGGCGTCATCCACGGCTACCAGAACGACAGCCTCGAGCCGGTCTATTTCCAGGTCATGATCGGACGCGCCAAGCCCGAGACGATGGGCTACGCCGACGAGGATCTCTACAAGCGGCGAGATGCGCATTTGAAGGCCGTGTGACACGCCCAGTTGATCCGGACGTCATCCGTCCTTGGAGGATTGGCATGCGCGCAATTTTCGCAGCACTTGTGCTCGCCGCCGGCGTCTTCGCCCCGGCTCATGCGCAGGAGCCCTGGCCGCAGCGGCCGGTCACCATCGTGGTGCCGTTCGCGGCCGGCGGATCGGCGGACCTGCTCGCGCGCATCCTGCAGCAGCACCTGCAGGCGAAATTCACCGTGCCCTTCGTCGTCGAGAATAGATCCGGGGCCGGCGGCAGCATCGGCACCGGCTTTGTGGCGAAGGCGCCGGCCGACGGCTACACGCTGCTCGTGGGCACGGTCAGCTCGACCGCCATCAATGCGTTCCTCTATACGAAGCTCAATTTCGACGTCGCCCGCGACCTGCAGCCGGTCTCGCTGCTGGTGCGGTTTCCCAATCTTCTGTTCGTCAATCCGAAGGTGCCCGCCAAATCCGTGCCGGAGCTGATCGACTACCTCAAGGCGAATAGCGGCAAGACGAACTATGGCTCGTCAGGAATCGGCACCTCCTCGCACCTCTCCTCGGTGATGTTCGAGCTCGCGACTAACACCAAGATGACCCACGTTCCGTTCCGCAGCACCGCCGAGGTCGTCAATAGCATGCTGGGCGGCAACATCGATCTCGCCATCGACAGCATGACGACGGTCTGGCCGTTCGCGGCGGCGGGAAACGTGCGCGCGCTGGCGGTGACCACGCCACAGCGCAGCGCCGCGGCGCCGGATTTGCCGACCATCGGCGAGACGCTCAAAGGCTACGAGGCGACCGCCTGGCAAGGGTTGTTTGCGCCCGCCGGCACGCCGCGCCCGATCCTCGACAAGATCGCCGCGGAAGTGAAACGGGTTTGGGAGCTGCCCGAGGTCATCACCGCGCTCAAAAACGTCGGCGCCGAGCCGGCGACGTCCTCCCCCGATGAATTCGCCGCCTACACCGCGGCCGAGCGCGTGCGCTGGGGCGAGGTGGTCAAGGCGTCAGGCGTGAAGGTCGACTGAGCGCGCCGATAATTACGCATGCGGCTGATCCGCTCTCGACTGTCCGTCGTCCCCGCGCATAGCGCGTCGAAGACGCGCGTGAACGCGCTTATGCTGGGGACCCATATTCCAGAGGCCGGCGGTCATGGGTCCCCGCTTTCGCGGGGACGACAGCATAGCTGATGACTGGGATTTGATACTATTCCGCCGCTTCCCGTCGCGCGCCCCCTGGGGAGCGATCGCGGAAAGGCGGCAGAACCTCCTCAGCGATCGCCATCATATTGGCGCGCGCCATGTCGTCGGGCAGCGTGCCGAACTGGGTCTTCGTTAGCGAGGTGTTGAACCCCGCCAGATCCTGATATTCGGCGAGCTTCTCGCGCACGGTATTGGGGCTTCCCACGATCACCACGCCCGCCTTGATCACGTCCTCGATTGACTGCGGTTTGCCGGTGACCTTCGCCGCGCGCACCCGTTTCATGGACGCAGGATCCGTATAGCCCGGCGGCAGCAGCATTTCGGTCGGCATTTTCAGGAAGTAGTTCATGAGCGCTTCGAGATGCGGCCGCGCCTCGCGCACCGCCTTTTCGTCGGTCTCGGCCACGTAGATCGTGTTCGACCAGGCGAGCTGATCGGGCGAGGCCCGGTAGCCGGCCTTGTCGGCCTCCTCGCGATACATCTGAAAGAAGCGCGCCACCGCCGCGATGGGGCTGAGCGTCTGGCAATAGGTGTAGCGCATGCGCGCGGCCCAGCGGATGGTCGAGCCGGAGCCTTGCGAGGGAATCCAGATCGGCGGATGCGGCTTCTGGTAGGGCCGCGGCCACGGATTGACGTATCGGAATTGATAGTGCTTGCCGGCGTAAGAGAACGGGCCCGGCTCGGTCCATGCGCGCACGATGAGATCGTGCGCCTCGGCGTAACGCTCCTGCGAATGCGCCGGGTTGATGCCCATGGCATGATATTCGGCGCCGATGCCGCGCACGAAGCCTGCGATCAGCCGCCCGCGCGTGAGATTGTCGAGGATCGCGTATTCCTCCGCGACCGTCAGCGGGTTGTTGATCAGCGGTAGCGCGCGGCCGAGAACGGCGAGCTTGGCGCGCTTGACGCTACGCGCGAGCGCCCCCGCGAGTACGCCGGGAATGGGCATCATGCCGTACGCGGTCTGATGATGCTCGTTGAGGCACACGCCGTCGAAGCCGAGCTTGTCGGCAAGCTCCATCTGATCGAGATACTCGTGATAGAGCTCGGAGCCCTTTTGCGGGTCGTAATGCCGGTTCGAGAATGTGACCCAGGCCGAGCCGTTCCTGCCGATCGCATCGAGATCGGCGTGCCGATACGGCATGAGATGAAAATTGAAGAACCTCATGCTGCGACCCTCATGGCGCCGATGAAGGCTTCGAGCTTGGCGGCGAACTCATCCCCCTGCTCCACGTGCGGCAGGTGCCCGCAATTCGCGATGATGGCAACCTTCGCGCCCGGGATCAGCCCTTGATAGGCGAACGCGTAATCCTTGGGAAAGAGGCGGTCGTGATCGCCCCAGATCAGCAGCGTCGGCACTTTGATCCGGTGCAGCCACTTGCGCAACTGCGGGTCGTGATTGCGCGGTTGCCACGAGAGCTTGGCCGTCATCATCCGATTTTTGAGCGCGATATCCTCCAGCCCCGGTCGCTCCGAGCTGGCGATCACCGCCTCGGCGAGCTGTTGATCGTAGAAGAGGTCGCGGATGCGCTGTTCGTCGGTGCACAGGAAGGTATCCACCTGCTCCACGCCATCGACGTGAATGCCGGCGGCCCCGATCAACGTCAGGGAGGCCAGGCGAGTCGCATTGCGGATCGCGAGATCCGCGGCGATCCAGCCGCCGAGCGAACTGCCGACGAGATGCACGCCGCGCAAGTCGAGCTGATCGAGAAAATCAAGATAGAAGTTCGCCAGATCGCCGATGGTATCGAGCCAAGGCGGCGTATCGGATTCGCCGAACCCGGGATGCTCGGGCGCGATGACGTCGAACTTTTTGGCGAGCCGCGCCATGCTGGGAAGCCAAATTCCGAAGCCGCCGCCGCCATGGAGAAGGAGCAGCGGGGCCCCTGCCCCACCGCGCATGAGGCGGATGCGGCAATCGCCGACAGCGATGGTCGAGGTCAAATGATCACGCATTACGCCGCTCTCTCACTTTCACGGATCAGCGTCGGATGCGATCATTGCACCCCTCGAATATCAAGAACATATACACTAATCTGCTGCCCGCCCGATTGCGCCACGCTCAGCGCCCTCGGGCGTGGCCCGCATGCGCCGGGGAGGAAGTTCCAATGTACGCACCAGCCGGAGTCAAGACGAGCAGGGATTACCCCATCCCGGAGACGATGAAAGCATGGGTGCTCGGCGATCCGGGCGAGCTTTCGTTGCGCGAGAAGCCGGTACCGGCGCCGAAGCGGGCCGAAGTTCTGGTACGCATCGACGCGGTCGCGATCTGCGCGACCGATCTCGAGATCATCTATCACGGGCCGCCGGCGTCGATTCGCGG